>Ga0265798_10000060_pt1 | contig 228461 bp, 147 predicted proteins | sample P3T30metagenome_FD_192430 | JGI IMG/M metagenome (GOLD analysis project Ga0265798, IMG submission 192430) | Plant litter microbial communities from East Loma Ridge, Irvine, California - P3 T30 | ecosystem: Environmental > Terrestrial > Plant litter > Unclassified | place: USA: California... | reverse complement strand
CCACACTTATCGACTGTTTATTGTTAAAGAACTTGAATTCTGTACTGCCTTGCTGCGTTGTGCGAATCGTTTTGTTCGTCAGCAGCAGAGAAGAGAGATTATGCAGTGTTTCGCTTAACTCGTCAACCCCTGTTTTTCTTCAGCACCAGCGGTGTTGTCAAAACACCCAACTCAACTCAACTACTTGATTTCGTTCAGCTTTTACTGCGCTGCAGAAGCAGGACGCGCACTATAGCAAACGAATGAGCAGTCGCGCAAGTCCCTGAAATCGGCCAAGCTGCGCAAACGCCACAGACTGTGGCCAACGCCGCTCCAATCAGGCGCCGCCCAATTCCGCCTTCGCTGCCAGGACCCGCTGCAACGCCGTCTCCGGATCCAGGCCGGCCATCAACAGATTGATGATCTCTTTCTTGTCGTCACCCGTGATATTGGCGCAGGCGGCCCGGTGCGAACAAAAATACGCATACCACGCCACGTCGGCCGGCCGCTCCTGGCGCGGCTTGAAGCGCTTCGGCACGCGGGTACGGCTTGTGCCGGCATAGGCGGCCAGGCGCGCTTCCACCTCCGTCCAGTCGAAACCGGCGACCGCGCGCCGGTCGGCTTCCCAGTCGCCCTGGTAACCCGGCCCCGGGCTTAGGGTCGCCTTGTTCACCGCCATGCAGGCCAGGTTGGGATAGCCGCTGGCTGCGCAAAAGTCCGCGACGTAACGCAGCTTGGGGCCGATGCCGACCGCTACCGCACGGCCCAGCACAACATCTTTCGGATACATGAGCCGACCCAGCGTCAGCAAGGCCTCGTAAGTGATCGGCTCGGCACCGCTCTTCGCATGCCTTACCAATGCTTCGACCAATCGTCCGCCCACTTCGATGTCGGTCAGCGTCAATTGATCCGTTACCCCACTCGCCTCGGCCATCGGCCCTCCTGTGTGCAAAAGCCGCATATTACAACGCCGGGGCCATGCGCTGCGGTCGACATCCGGACGACCGGTCGGCGTATCATCGCGCCATGGACCGCAATCGCTCCAATGGAGGATCGCATGGATACGCACACCATCGATGGGTTCGACATTACACGATTGGTGCCCGGCTTCCGGCCACCACGGCAATCCGGCGCAGCCAGGGTAGAAGACCCTGAAGCGCTCGCGCAAGCCGACGCGACCTCGCGCTGCTGGCGCAGTCCGCTGCACGGCCCCTTCCCGCCCGGCTCCGAGCGCCACCGGCACGAAACCTGCCGCATGTTCCGCGACACCTTCAACCCCTACCGGCCTGCCGTACTCGACTGGCCGGTGCTGGAGCGGGAAGCACGCGACCGCATCGTCGCGCTGCCGATCTGGGACATCGCGGTGCAGACCGAGGGCAAGGCGCGCCTGCGCATGGCGGCGTATGCGTCGACCCTGCGCGACCCCGACATGCGCCATGCCCTGGCCTTGAATGCGTGGGAAGAGCACCGTCACAAGGAAGTGCTGTCGCGCATGGTGAACGCGTACGGCATCGGCCTGGCGCCCGAGCCCGAGCCGGTCCTGCCCGGCGATCCCGAGTGGGCCTATCTGGTTACCGGCTACAGCGAATGCATCGACAGCTTCTTCGCCTTCGGCCTGTTCGAGCTGGCCCGGCGCTCGGGCCTGTTCCCTCAGGCGCTGGTCGACACCTTCGAGCCGGTGATGCAGGAAGAGTGCCGCCACATCCTGCTGTTCGCCAACTGGGCCGGCTGGCACCGCGCGCGCCTGCCCTGGTGGCGCCGCCTGCGTTTCGAAGCGAAGGTCGCCGCGGTCTGGGGTTTCCTTGCCTGGGAACGCATCGGGCTGGCGCGTGCGGTCGACACCGGCGCCACCCGGCATCGGGAAACTGAGCGGGAGCTTGAGCAAGACAACAATTTCACCCTGCACGGAGCGCAATCGGTATCCGATAACGACATCGGGCTGCACCGCCTACTGGCCCTGTGCCTGGAACAGAACGAGCACCGCTTTGCCGGCTACGACGAGCGGCTGCTGCGTCCCACCACCGTGCCGCGCCTGGCGCGCCTGGTCCTGCGCCTGCTGCGCCCTTTCGCACGAGCCGAACCTAATTAAGGTAGCCTTCGCGCCGGAACCACTCCAGCGCCGCCCGCACGCCGGCCGTATGCGGTCCCGGCCGGTAACCCAGTTCGCGCCGCGCCTTTTCCGACGAAAAGAACATGCGGTTGCGCGACATCGCCAGGCCATCGACGGTCAGGAAGGGTTCACGCCCGCTCAGGCGCGCCAGCGCCTCGGCCGCGTACGCCAGCGGCAGCAGCGGCGCCACCGGCAGCCGCACACGCGGCGCGCGCCGTCCCGTGTAGCCGGCGATCTCTCCCAGCAGCGTTTTCAGCATGAGGTTGTCGCCGCCCAGGATGTAGCGCTCGCCGACGCGTCCATGCGCCAGCGCCAGCAGATGTCCGTGCGCCACGTCCTCCACATCGACCAGGTTCAGGCCGGTCTCGACGAAGGCCGGCATCCGGCCCCGTGCCGCCTCGACGATGATGCGGCCGGTCGGGGTCGGGCGCACGTCGCGCGCGCCGACCGGCGTCGATGGATTGACGATCACGGCGGGCAGGCCCTGGCTGGTGACCATGCGCTCGACCAGGCGTTCGGCTTCGATCTTGCTGCGCTTGTAGGCGCCGATCGCCTCATGGGCCTGCAGCGGCTGGTCCTCGGTCGCCGCCACCGTCGACGGCGCCACGCGCAAGGTCGCGACGCTGCTGGTGTACACGATGCGCTCGATGCGCGCCGCCAGCGCCGCCTCCATCACGGCGGTCGTGCCGTCGAGGTTGTTGCGCACGATGTCCTCGGGCTCGCGCGCCCACAGCCGGTAGTCGGCCGCCACGTGCATCAGGTAGCGCACGCCGGCCATGGCGCGCTCGAGCGCAGGCCGGTCGCGCATGTCGCCTTCCACGATCTGTGCGTCCAGCCCGGCCAGGTTGCGCCGCGGACTCTTGGTGCGCACCAGCACGCGCAGCGCATGACCGTGCGCCAGCGCCGCGCGCGCCACCGCCGAGCCGACGAAACCGGCCGCGCCCGTGACCAGCACCAGGTCTCTTTTCATATCCCCTCCCTGCGCTTCGGCAAGCGGCGCCGATGGTAGGCCCGATTCTAGGCGCAATCGGCGCGCGATCCGGTAAGCCGAACCTGTACGCGTGCGCCGACTCTAATCTGTCTCGCCTGGAGACCAACGACATGCAAGTCATCCTCGCCCAGCCGCGTGGCTTTTGTGCAGGCGTCGTGCGCGCCATCGAGATCGTCGAACGTGCGCTCGAGCGGCACCGTGCCCCGGTATATGTACGGCATGAAATTGTCCACAACAAGGCCGTGGTCGACGGGCTGCGCGCCAAGGGTGCGGTGTTCGTCGAGACGCTGGACGCGGTGCCGGCCCGGGCGCTCACGATCTTCAGCGCCCATGGCGTCGCGCGCGAGGTCGAGGCCGATGCCGGTGCGCGCGACCTGCAGGTGCTCGACGCCACCTGCCCGCTGGTCGCCAAGGTGCATATCCAGGGCCGCCAATATGCGGCGGCCGGCCGGGTCGTGATCCTGATCGGCCACGCCGGCCACCCCGAGGTGGAAGGGACGATGGGCCAGATCGACGGCCGCGTGCTGCTGGTGCAGGACGAGCGCGAGGCCGAAGCCCTGGACCTGGCACCAAGCACCCCGCTGGCCTACGTCACCCAGACCACGCTCAGCGTGGACGACACGCGCGGCGTCATCAAGGCCCTGCAGCGGCGCTTTTCCGACATCGTCGGGCCCGATGTGCGCGACATCTGCTACGCCACCCAGAACCGCCAGCGCGCGGTGCGCGAACTGTGCCGCCAGGTCGACGTGCTGCTGGTGGTCGGCGCCGCCAACAGTTCGAACTCGAACCGGCTGCGCGAGATCGGGGCCGAGAGCGGCATCCCGAGCTACCTGCTGGCCGACGGCGGCGAACTGGATCCGGATTGGGTGGCCGGCGCACGGGCGGTCGGCATCACGGCCGGCGCCTCGGCCCCGGAAGCGATGGTCGCCCACGTCATCGATGCGCTGCGCGCGCTGGCGCCGGTCGAGGTGTCGGCCATGGACGGCATCGAGGAACACGTCGAATTCAAGCTGCCGGCGGCGCTGGCAGGCGGACAGAATCAGCGGACAACCTGAGCGGAGACCCGCATGGCCATCCCATTCCTGCAGAAAGCCCTGGTCGGCGCCTACGTGCTGCGCAAGCACCTGGCCGGACAGCGGCGCTACCCGCTGGCATTGATGCTGGAGCCGCTGTTCCGCTGCAACCTGGCTTGCGCGGGCTGCGGCAAGATCGATTATCCGGACCCCATCCTCGACCAGCGCCTGTCCCTGGCCGAGTGCCTGGGCGCGGTCGACGAATGCGGCGCGCCGGTGGTCTCGATCGCCGGCGGCGAACCGCTGCTGCACAAGGACATGGCGGCGATCGTCGAAGGCATCGTCGCGCGCCGCAAGTTCGTCTACCTGTGCACCAACGCGCTGCTGCTGGAAAAAAAGCTGGACCAGTACCGCCCGAGCCGCTACTTCATCTGGTCGGTGCACCTCGACGGCGACGAGACGATGCATGACCGCTCGGTGTGCCAGCCCGGCGTGTACGGGCGCGCGGTGGCGGCGATCCGGCGCGCCAAGGACATGGGCTTTCGCGTGAACATCAACTGCACGCTGTTCAACGATGCCGATCCGTCGCGTGTGGCCGCGTTCTTCGACACCGTGCGCGGCCTGGGCGTGGACGGCATTACCGTCTCGCCGGGCTATGCCTACGAGCGCGCGCCCGAACAGGCCCACTTCCTGGCGCGCGGCAGGACCAAGCAGCTGTTCCGCGACATCCTCGCGCTCGGCGACGGTGGACGCCGCTGGGCGTTCAGCCAGTCCGGCCTGTTCCTCGACTTCCTGGCCGGGAACCAGGCCTACCACTGCACGCCCTGGGGCAACCCGACCCGCACCGTGTTCGGCTGGCAGCGCCCCTGCTACCTGCTGGGAGAAGGTTATGCCGCCAGCTTCCGGGAACTGATGGACGACACCGACTGGGACAGCTACGGCACCGGGCGCTACGAAAAATGCGCGGACTGCATGGTGCACAGCGGCTACGAGGCGACCGCCGTGATGGACACCCTGGCGCGCCCGCTGGCGGCGGCGCGGGTCGCCACCCAGGGCGTGCGCACCAGCGGACCGATGGCGCCCGAGATCGCGCTGGCGGACCAGCGCCCGGCGCGCTACGTGCACGAGCGCCAGGTGTCGGTCCGGCTGGAGGAGATCCAGGGACGCCGCGCCGCGGCCGGAACGGGGCCACGGATGCGGACAGGTGCTGGCGCAGCGCCCACTGATCCGGCGCCCACCGATCCGGCGCCCGGCTGATCCGGCCAGGCAGATCGAACCGAGCCATCGGAGAATACCGATGCCACTTTTCCTCACCCATGCCGGCACGGTTGCGGGAACCGTATTGACGCTGGCGGCGACGTTGTATGCGTTTGCCGCGCTGCTGTGCCGCGGACGATTGCGGCTCTCGTGCAGCGGCAGTGGCAGCGGCACCGGCAGCGATGCCAGCGCCGGCGCCAATCCGGTGCCGGTCAGCGTATTGAAACCCCTGTGCGGCCCTGAACCACGGCTGGAAGCCAATCTCGCCACCTTCTGCCTGCAATCCCATCCGCGCTTCCAGCTGGTGTTCGGCGTGCGCGACCCGCTCGATCCGGCCATCGCCGTCGTCGAGCGGCTCGGGCGGCGCTTCCCGGCGGTCGATATGCAGTTGGTGGTCGATCCGCGCATCCACGGCGGCAACCTCAAGGTGAGCAACCTGATCAACATGATGCGTGCGGTGCGCCATCCGTGGCTGGTGCTGGCCGACAGCGACATCGCGGCCGGTCCCGATTACCTGGAGCGGATCACGGCGCCGCTGCTGGATCCCGGCGTCGGCATCGTCACCTGCCTGTACCACGGCCGCGCGCTGCCGTACCAGGGAACGCGCGGCAAACCCTGGCCACGCCTTGGCGCCCTCTTCATCGACACCTGGTTCGCACCTTCGGTGCGGGTCGCCAGCAGCGCCGGCAGCAGCGCCTTCGCCTTCGGCGCCACCATCGCCCTGCGCGCCGATACCCTGCGCGCAATCGGCGGTTTCGGCGCACTCAAGGACCGCCTGGCCGACGATTTCCGGCTCGGCGAGCTGACCCGGCGCCTTGGCTTGCAGACGGTGCTGTCCGACGTGTGGGTCAGCACCGACGTCACCGAAACCACGCTGCGCACCCTGTGGTCGCGCGAGCGGCGCTGGATGCAGACCATCCGCTCGCTCAACCCGGCCGGCTACGCCTTTTCGTTCATCACCTTCACCCTGCCGATGCTGGCGCTCGGCCTGTGGCTGGCGCCGACGCCGTTCAACGCGACGGTGGCCCTATTCGGGGTCGCCGCGCGCCTCGGACTGCACTGGCACCGGCCGGCGCCGGGCTTGCCGGCGCCGGATCACTTTATATATGCCCCGCTGCGCGACTGCCTGCTCGCGCTGGAATGGCTGAGCGGCTTCGCCGGCAGTACCACGCATTGGCGCCGACACCGGTTGCGCATCGACGGACGGGTAGACACACCATGGACACAACACCAATGAGCACCGATACAAGCACTCCGGCGCCGCTGAAGACGCTATTCCTGCAGGCGCCCTCGTTCGACGGCTTCGACGGCGGCGCCGGTTCGCGCTACCAGGCCAAACGCGAGATCCGTTCGTTCTGGTACCCGACCTGGCTGGCCCAGCCCGCCGCGCTGGTGCCGGGCAGCCGCCTGCTCGACGCCCCGGCCGACGGCCTGTCGGTCGAACAGACGCTGCGCATCGCGCTGGATTACCAGCTGGTCATCATCCACACCAGCACGCCCTCGTTCCCGGGCGACGCCCGCTTCGTCGGCCTGCTCAAGGCACGCCAGCCGGACATCCTCGTTGGCATGGTCGGCGCCAAGGTCGCGGTCGATCCGGGCGGATCGCTGCAGGCCTGTCCGGCGCTCGATTTCGTCGCGCGCGAGGAGTTCGACTATACCTGCCGCGACATCGCCGAGGACCGGCCGTTGGCGGAAATCGACGGCGTCAGCTGGCGCGATCCCAATGCAGATGCCGGTGCCGGCATCGATCCCAGCGGCGCCATCCGCCACAACCCGCCGCGCGCGATCATCGAGGACATGGATGCGCTGCCCTTCGTCGCCCCGGTCTACCGGCGCGACCTGGGCATCCGCAATTACTTCATCGGCTACCTGAACTACCCCTACGTGTCGCTGTACACCGGGCGCGGCTGCCGTTCGCGCTGCACCTTCTGCCTGTGGCCGCAGACCGTGGGTGGTCACCGCTACCGTACCCGCTCGGCGCGCAACGTGCTGGAAGAAGTCCGCTGGATCAGGGACAACATGCCGGACGTGAAGGAGATCATGTTCGACGACGACACCTTCACCGATGTCCGGCCGCGCGCCGAGGAGATCGCGCGCGGACTCGGCAAACTCGGCGTGACCTGGTCGTGCAACGCCAAGGCCAACGTACCGTATTCGACGCTCAAGATCATGAAGGACAACGGCCTGCGCCTGCTGCTGGTCGGCTACGAGTCCGGCGACGACCAGATCCTCCTGAACATCAAGAAGGGTCTGCGAACCGACATCGCGCGCCGCTTCGCCGCCGATTGCCGCGCACTCGGCATCAAGGTGCACGGCACCTTCATCCTCGGCCTGCCCGGCGAGACCCACGAGACCATCGCGCGCTCGATCGCATTCGCCAAGGAGATCAATCCGCACACGATACAGGTGTCGCTGGCGGCGCCCTACCCCGGCACCCGCCTCTACGAGCAGGCGCTCGAGAACGACTGGATCCCGGCGAACCAGACCATCCACCTGGTGAACGACAGCGGCGTGCAGCTGGCCGCGCTCAGCTATCCGCACCTGCCGCGCGAAGAGATCTACCACGGCGTCGAGCAGTTCTACCGCAGCTTCTATTTCCGTCCCTCGAAGATCTGGGAAATCGTCAGCGAGATGCTGCGCAGCTGGGAGATGACGCGGCGGCGCCTGCGCGAAGGGGTCGAGTTCTTCCACTTCCTGCGCGCCCACGGCGCCTCGCACTCGTGACCGGGGCGCCGGGGCATGCGGCGGCAACCATGGCGACAGATGCGGCGCAAGGCAGGGCGCGCGGGCCGGGCCTGATCATCACGGCCGACGATTTCGGCCTGCATTCCAGCGTCAACCGGGCGGTCGAGCACGCCCACCGCGACGGCGTGCTCACCAGCGCCAGCCTGATGGTGGGAGCGCTCGCCGCCCGCGATGCAATCGAGCGCGCCCGCGCCTGTCCCGGCTTGCGCGTCGGCCTGCACCTGGTGCTGGCCGATGGTTCCGCACTGCTGCCGGCACGCGCCATTCCCGACCTGGTCGATGCCGATGGCAGCTTCGATCACCGGATGGTGCGCGCCGGCATGCGCTTTTTCTGCCTGCCGCGCGTGCGGCGCCAGCTGGCACTGGAAATCCGCGCCCAGTTCGAAGCCTTCGCGGCCAGCGGCCTGGCGCTCGACCACGTCAACGCCCACAAGCATTTTCACCTGCACCCGACCATCCTCGGCCTGATCATCGGCATCGGCCGCGAATTCGGCCTGCGCGCGGTGCGGCTGCCGCGCACTGCGGGGATGCCGGGCTGGTCCGATCTCGGGCTGCGGCCATGGCTGGCGCTGCAGCAGGCCAGGCTGGCATCGGCGGGCATCGGCCACAACGACTACATCGCCGGCCTGCGCGAGTCCGGCCGCTTCGACGAAACCGCGCTGCTGGCCGTCCTGGCAAACCTGCCGCCGGCCGGCATCAGCGAACTCTACCTGCACCCGGCGCTCCAATCCGGCGCGGCGATCGGCGCTTCGATGCCCGGCTATCGCCACGCCGACGAATTCGCGGCGCTGGTGTCGCCGCGCGTGCGCCTGGCCTGCGCACGCCTGCGCGGACGCGGCGTGCGCTTCGGCGGCTTCGCCGACCTGCTTGCGCCCCCGAGCGCCGCGCACCAGGCGGGTGCGCACCGGGCCTTGAGCTGAGGCGGACGATGAAGCGCCTGGCCACCCTGGGCGCCATTGGCGGCCTGGCGCTGCTTACCGCACTGGTCGTGATGCTCGGCTGGGACGACATCCTGGCCGCCTTCGAACACGCCGGCTGGGCGCTGCTGCTGGTGCTGCCGGCGCGCGTGGCCACGCTGGCCATCGACGCCCGCGCCTGGCGCGTCCTGCTCGACCCCTTCGATCCGGCGCGCGCGGCCGGGCCGCTGTTCCTGCTGTGGGTGGCCAGCGTGCGCGAGGCGGTCAACCGCCTGCTGCCGGTGGCCGGCATCGGCGGCGAAGTGGTCGGCGTGCGCCTGGCGCGCCTGCGCATTCCGGACACCGCCGCGCTCACCGCCAGCGTCATCGTGGAAGTGCTGCTGACCATCGTGGTGGTCTATCTGTTCTGCGGCCTGGGCGTGGTGCTGATTGCGCAGCTGGCGGCCGGCTTCGACCAGGTCTGGATCGTGGCCGCCGCCCTGCTGCTGTCGCTGCCGCTGCCGCTGCTGGCCTGGTGGCTGCTGCGCCACGGCGCGCCGTTCCGCACACTGGAGCGCTGGGCGGCGCACCTGCTCGGGCCGCGGAACCGGATCGCGCTGCACCTGGACGGAGAACGGCTCGATGCGGCCATCCGGCGCCTGTTCGCCACTCCCGGACTGCTGCTGCGCGCGGCGACCCTGTCATTGCTGTCCTACCTGCTCGGCACCTTCGAGACCTGGTACGCGCTGCGGCTGCTTGGCCACCCGGTCAGCCTGCAGGCGGCGCTCGCCATCGAGGCGCTGACCCAGGCCACGCGCCACGCCAGCTTCCTGGTGCCGGCCGGCCTGGGCGTGCAGGAAGCGGCGGTGCTGCTGTTCGGCCACCTGGCCGGCGTCGGCGGCGACGTGGCGCTGTCGCTGGCGCTGGTCAAGCGCATGCGCGAGATTTTGCTCGGGATTCCGGCCCTGATTTCGTGGCAATGGTTCGAGGTGCGCAGAGTCGGACGTGCCGTCTAGTATTCCCAGCGGGGAATCGTCGCCGTAACGGGACTCATTTTTCAATGTCGAGATTGCAGCGTATTCACTTTATCGGTTAATTCACAATGGGAGGACATGATGAATGGACGTAAAAAACTGGCTAGGCAACGCATTGCCGTGCTGGCGACGGACGGCTTCGAACAGGTCGAACTGAGTGTGCCGGTCACCGCGCTCAAGTCGGCAGGGGCGCAAGTGGAGGTCGTCTCGCTGCACGGCGGCACCATCCGCGGCGTCAACCTGAACAAGCCTGCCAGGCGGGGCGACGTCGACAGGACGATCGACGAGGCGAGCGTGCGCGATTACGATGGGCTCCTGATTCCCGGTGGCTTCATCAACCCCGATTTGCTGCGCCAGTCCGCCAGGGCACGCGGCTTCGTTCGCGAATTCGACCTCCAGCGCAAACCGATCGCGACCCTGTGCCACGGCCCATGGCTGCTTGCATCGACCGGGCTTGCGGAAGGGCGCGCGCTCACCTCATGGCGCGGCGTACGCGACGACATGGTCAACGCGGGGGCCACATGGCTCGACCAGGAAGTGGTGCGTGACGGTAATTGGCTGACCAGCCGCGGTCCGCAGGACATGGTGCCCTTCGTGCGCGAGATGATCCAGCTGTATGCGGGCGGTCCGGCCAGCAACGGCGCGCTGCGGCGTCGCCATTCGGATCCGCAGCGCGAACGCCCAGTGGCCTGGGCGGCAGCGCCAATGCTGCCGCTGTCGAGCTGTCCGAACAGGCTCATGCACGCTCATTGTGCGCCGCCAGATAACGGATCAACCCATCGACCCCGCCCGACGCCAGGCGCGCCGCAAACTGCTGGCGGTACACCTGGATCATCCAGGCCCCCATCATGTTGATGTCGTAGATCTTCCAGCCAGCGCCGGTCTTACGCATGCGATAGTCGATCGCCAGGGTATCGCCGCCGGTGGTGACCATGGTCTTGACCACCGCGTCCAGGGCGCCTGCCGCCGGGGGTGTCAGCGGCGCGTACTTGAAGCGCGTGTCCTGCCCCTGGATCTGGGCCAGCTGCAGCGCATAGGTGCGCGCCAGCAGGGTCTGGAACTGGGTGAACAGCGCCTCGCGCTGCTCTGGCGTCGCCTTGGCCCAGGCCGCGTTGCCGACCGCGTACTGTGTGGTCAGCCGGAAATCGGTAGCGGGCAGGAATTGCGTGCGCACCACCTCGTAGATGCGCTCGGCATCGCCCGCGGCGGCGGCCGGCTGGTTGCGAATGGCCTCCATGACATTGGCGATGGTGTGTTTCAGCATCTGGTCCGGCGTGCGGCTGTCGGCCTGGGCATGGATGCCCGGCGCTGTCGACAGGAGCAGGGGCAATGCCAGCAGGATCGTGGTCGGCTTCATGCGGCTATCCTCGTAAAAACCTTTTATAAGACCCGCACCCGGCCCAGGTGTTCCGGTCTAACGTTTTTATCCTCCTGCTTTCAACACATGTCTGCGCGCGCATGCTGACCACCGTGATCGCCAGGATCGTGCATTTGTCCTCCCGCCATGCGTGGGCGGTGCTGTCGGTGTTCGCGCTGCTGGTCGTGGTCTCGATCATATATGTCGTGCGCCATTTCGCGATCACCACCGACGTCGGGCAATTGATCGACGCCGATGCGCCCTGGGCGCGGCGCGACGCCGCCGTGGCCGCCGCCTTCCCGAACCGCGGCGACACCACCCTGGCCGTGGTGCGCGCCCCGGCGCCCGAGTTCGCGGCCCAGGCGGCGCGCGAACTGGCGGCGCGCCTGCGCGCCCGGCCGGCGTTGTTCCGCTCGGTCAGCCTGGGCACCGGCAGCGAATTCTTCCAGCACAATGGCCTGCTCTACCTGGATGCGCCGCAGGTGGCCGAGCTGAGCGGCCAGCTGGTCGACGCGCGCCCCCTGCTGAACGCCCTGGCGCGCGACCCCTCGCTGCGCGGCCTGGCCAATCTGCTGTCGGTGACGCTGCTGACGCCGCTGCAGACCGGGCAGCTGTCGCTGGCCGACGTGGCGCCCCTGCTGGAGCGCAGCGCCGCCACCGTCGAATCGGTCCTGGCCGGGCGCCCGGCGGCGCTGTCCTGGCAAACCCTGGTCGACGCCGCTGGACAGGACGTGGAACCGGGCTTGATCGAGGTGCGGCCCGTGCTCGACTTCAGCGAACTGCTGCCCGGCGCCCCCTCGAGCGAGGCGATCCGCGCCGCCGCCGCCGATTTGCGCCTGCTTGATCGCTACGGCGCCAGTGTGGCGCTGACCGGGCCGGTGCCGCTATCGGACGACGAATTTGCCTCGCTGCAGGAAGGCTCGCCGCTCACCGGCGCGATTCCCGTGCTGGTCGTGCTGGTGCTGCTGTGGCGCGCGCTGCGCTCGGGCCGGCTGGTGCTGGCGGTCGCGCTCACGATGCTGGGCGGCCTGGCGCTCACCGCCGCGCTGGGACTGATGATGGTCGGTGAACTGAACCTGATTTCGGTCGCGTTCGCGATCCTGTTCGTCGGCCTCGGGGTCGACTTCGGCATCCAGTTCGGGATGCGCTTTCGCGAATTCAGGCAGCGCCGCGCCGGCATCCGCCAGGCGCTGCTGGCAGCCGCCCGCTCGATCGCGCTGGCGCTGACGCTGGCGGCGACGGCCACCGCCTTTGGCTTCCTGGCCTTTCTGCCGACCGCCTACCGCGGCGTGGCCGAACTCGGCCTGATCGCGGGCGTGGGCATCCTGTTCGTCGCCCTGCCGTCCTGCCTGACCGTGCTGCCGGCGCTGTTCCAGGTGTTTGACCCGCCACGCGGCGCCCTTGCTCCCGGCTACCCGCGCCTGGCCCCGTTTGATAACGTTCTGCAGGCGCACCGCAAGCCTATCCTGGTCGGCACGCTGGCGCTGGTGATCGCCGGCATCCCGCTGCTGTGGCACCTCGAATTCGACTTCGATCCGCTGCACCTGAAGAATCCGCGCAGCGAATCGATGGCGACGCTGGCGTCGCTGGCGCGCGGCACCGAGATCGGCATCGACAACGTGCAAGTGCTGGCGCCCTCGCTGGACGATGCGCAGGCCATTGCGGCGCGCCTTGAGCGCTTGCCCGACGTCGGCCACGCCATGACCGCCGCCGGCCTGGTGCCCAAGGATCAAGCGGAAAAATTGCGCGCCATTGGCGCCGCCGCGGCCAGCCTGCTGCCGGTGCTGGCCCAGGCGCCGCTGGCCCCGGCGAGCGACCCGCAGCGCGTGGCGGCGCTACGCGCGGCCGCGCAGTCCTTGCGCAACGCGGCGCTCGACTATCCCGGTCCGGGCGCGCAAGCGGCGGCGCGCCTGGGCAAAAGCCTGGCCGCGCTGGCACGGGCGGATGCCGCATCGCGTGACCGTGCCGAACAGGCGCTGGCCGGCCCGCTGCGGCTGTCCCTGGCGGCGCTGCGCCTGGCGCTGCAGCCGCAAGCGGTCACGCTCGACAGCCTGCCTGTGGCGCTCAAGCGCAGCTGGATCGCACCCGACGGGCGGGCGCTGGTCGACGTCAGCCCGGCCGCGCGTCCGGCCACCAATCCGGCCACCAGCGGCGACGACCGCCTGCGCCGCTTCTCGGACGCCGTGCGCCGCGTCGCCCCGGATGCCAGCGGCGGCTCGATCTCGGTGCGTCATGCGGCAGACCTCATCGTCGAGGCCTTTGTACAAGCGGCGCTGCTGGCCGTGGTCACGATCACGCTGCTGCTGTGGCTCACCTTCCGCCACTTCGGCGACGTGATGCTGACCATGGTTCCGCTGCTGGTGTCGAGCCTGGTCACGCTGGAAGCCTGCGTGCTGCTCGGGATTTCCCTGAACTTCGCCAACATCATCGCCCTGCCGCTGCTATTGGGCGTCGGCGTCGCCTTCAAGATCTATTACATCATGGCCTGGCGCGCCGGGCACCAGGCGCTGCTCCAGCACCCGCTGACCCAGGCCATCATCCTGAGCGCGGCCACCACCGGCACCGCCTTCGGCAGCCTGTGGCTGTCGAATCACCCCGGCACCGCCAGCATGGGCAAGCTGCTGGTCCTGTCGCTGGTCTGCACCCTGATCGGCGCGGTGTTCTTCCAGCCGGTCCTGCTGGGCACGCCGCGCCAGCGCCCGCCATCCTGACATCCCAAGACGAGACCCGCCATGCGAATCCTCCTCCATTCCTGCCTGCCGCTCTTGCTCCTGTGCGGCTGCGCCACCGGTCCGGACCGCAACCCGGCCGACCCGCTCGAACCGCTGAACCGCACCACCTGGCGCGTCAACGAGGCGCTCGACCGTACCATCGCCAAACCGGTCGCGCGCACCTACAACCGCGTGGTGCCGCGTCCGATCCGCACCGGCGTCGACAACTTCTTCTCGAACCTGGACGACGTGGTCGTGATGGCCAACGATTTCGCCCAGCTGCGCCTGATGCACGGCATGAACGATTTGATGCGCATCGCGGTCAACAGCACCTTCGGCCTGCTCGGCGTGCTGGACGTGGCCACCCCGGCCGGCATCCCGAAGCGCGACCAGGACTTCGGCCTGACGCTGGGCCACTACGGCGTGCCCAGCGGGCCCTACCTGGTGCTGCCGCTGTTCGGGCCGAGCACCTTCCGCGACGGCGTCGGCTTCGGGATCGACCAGTTCGCCCAGCCGGTCTCGTATGCCGAGCCGGCCGTGCGCAATTCCCTGTGGGCTGCCGACTACGTCAGCTCGCGCGCGCGCTACCTGAATGCGACCAATCTGCTGGAAGAAGCAGCGCTCGACCGCTACCTGTTCGTGCGCGACGCCTATCTCGGCGCGCGCCGCGCCCAGCTGGAAGAAGGCAAGGAAACGTCGCTGCCCGATTACGAGAACGAGGGCGCCGGCAGGCAACCGGCCGACGAGCGACCGGCCGGCGGCGTGCCTGCCAGCGATCCATCAGTCAGCAATACATTGGGCAACGCTGCTCCAGCCAACGGCATGGACACCGGCGCGCCGCCCAGCCAGCAGTGAGGCGCCCCCCATTATGCCTGCGTCGTCCAGCGCTGCCGGCTCCAGGGCAGTGCGCTCAAGGCGCGCCCAGCTTCGGCCCGAGCCGCTCCCGTACCTCGCGCAACGTGCGCCGCGCGCGCCAGGCGTCGACTGCCAGCGCGCGCAGCGGCCCAAGCTCACGCGGGGACGCCGCCAGGGCGCGCAGCAGCGGCAACAGGGCGCTGGTTCCGTCATCGCGCATGCCGGCCAGCGCGCACGGCGGCACGATGCGCCCGGCCGGATCCAGCACCACGCGGCAGGCGGCAAACGGCAAGCCATGACGTTGCGCCGCTAGCGCCGCTACGTGCGACTCCATGTCCACGGCGCAAGCGCCGCTGTCGCGCCACAGGCGCATCTTGTCGGCGCCGGCCAGCAACGGTTCATCCAGACCGGCCACGCATCCCAGGCGCGCGCCGGGCAGGCGCGCCGCCAACGCATGCAGCCAGGCGGGATCGGTGGGCAGCACGCCCTGCCTTGTCCACACGCCACTGGCCAGCACGCAGGCGCCGGCCGGCAGGCCGGGATCGAGCGCGCCGGCGCAGCCGAAGCTGATGACGCCGGCCCAGCCCCGGGCGTCCTGCAGCAGGTGCGCCGCCAGCCGTGCCGCGCGCGGTCCGCAGGCCGTCACCACGTCCGGCCCGGCCGCGATCGCCGCCTCGAAGGCCAGGCCGCATACCGCGAGCACCGGCCGCTCGCCGGCACGGTCGGCAGCATCCATCACATGCCAAAGCCGACCGGGCCGCCGCGCGCGCGCAAATTGCGGTAGCGCGCCAGCGCCCACAGCGGGAAGTAGCGCGCGTAGCCGTGGTAGCGCAGGTAGAACACGCGCTCGAAGCCGGTGGCGGTGTGGTTCGGCTCGTCCCACAGGCCGTCCCCGCGCTGGTGGTCCAGCAGCCACCCGGCGCCGCGCGCCACCGCCGGCGTGCCGGCCGCGCCGCCCGCCATCAGTCCGAGCAGCGCCCATGCGGTCTGCGATGCGGTCGAGGGCGCCGGCTCGTAGCCGGCGTAGTCCAGGCGGTAGCTGGCGCCATCCTCGCCCCAGCCGCCGTCCGGGTTCTGGATCGCATTCAGCCAGTTGACCGCCTGCGTCACCGGCCGGGCATGCGGCCCCAGGCCGGCCGCGCCCAGCGCGCACAGGGCGCTCCAGGTGCCGTAGATGTAGTTGACGCCCCAGCGCCCGTACCAGCTGCCGTCCTTCTCCTGCTCGCGCAGCAGCCAGCCCAGCGCGCGCGCCGCCGGCGAACGCTTGCGGGCGCAGGCGCCCGGCGCCAGCTGGGCCAGCATCGACAGGCAGCGCGCCGAGACGTCGGCGGTGGGCGGATCGAGCAGCGCGCCGTGGTCGGCGAACGGGATGTTGTTCAGGTAGCGCTGCGTGTTGTCCGGCTCGAAGGCGCCCCAGCCGCCGCCGCGTCCCTGCATGCCGACGATCCACTCGCTGGCGCGCGCGATCACGTCGGCGTAGCGTCCCGGTCCGTATTCGAGCTGGTCGGCGCGGTGCATCGCCATCGCCACCACCGCGGTGTCGTCGACGTCCGGGTAGTGGGCATTGATGTACTGGAAGGCCCAGCCGCCGGGGCGCAGGCCTGGCCGGCGCACGCTCCAGTCGCCGCGGGTGTCGAGGATCTGCAAAGGCCGCAGCCAGTCGAGGCCGCGCCGGACCGCGTCGAGCGCCGCCGGCGTGCCGGCTTCGAGCAGCGCGTGGCACATCAGCGCCGTGTCCCACACCGGCGACACGCAGGGCTGGCAATAGGCCTCGTCGCCGCGGTCCACCAGCAGCCGGTCGATCGCGCGGCGCGCAGCCGCCACCTCCGGTTGGTTGTGCGGCAGGCCGAGCACGTCGAGCATCTGCACCGCGTTGACCATCGCCGGGAAGATCGCGCCCAGGCCGTGTTCGCCGTTCAGGCGCGCACGGACGAAGTCGGCCGCGTGCTCGATGGCGCGCTGGCGCAGGCGCGCCGGCACCCGCGGTTCCAGCGCGCGCAGCTGGGTCTCGAAGGCATTGAAGAAAGAGAACCACAGGCGCGCCTGGTGCGGCGAACGCGGCGCCCGGCCCAGGCGCTCCGGCGCTTCCAGGAACAGTTCGGCGATGCCGACCGCGCGCGGGTTGCGCGCCTTCGGCTTGAGCGCGCCCAGCACCAGCAGCGGCACCACCACCGTGCGCGTCCAGTACGAGACCTTGGACAGGTGGAAGGGAAACCAGCCGGGCAGCAGCGCGATCTCGACCGGCATCACCGGCACCGCGTCCCACGGCACGATGCCGAACAGCGCCAGCAGCATGCGCGTGAACACGTTGCTGCGCTCGGCGCCGCCGTGCGCCAGGATCGCCGCGCGCGCGCGCGCCATGTGTGGCGCGTCCGGCGCATCGCCGATCATCTTCAGCGCGAAATACGCTTTCACGCTGGCGCTCGGATCGTAGTCGCCGCCGTGGAACAGCGGCCAGCCGCCGTGCTCGCCCTGGACCCGGCGCAGGTAGCGTCCGATCTTGGCTTCCAGGACCGGGTCGGCCGGTTCGCCCAGGTAGTGCACCATCAGCACGTACTCGGCCGGGATGGTGGCGTCGGCTTCCAGTTCGTAGACCCAGTGGCCGTCGGGGCGCTGGTCGGCCAGCAGCGTGGCCAGCGCGGCGTCGATGCCATCGTTGAGCCCATCGCCGATCCCGCCATCGATCCCCGCGGCGGGCGCCGCATCGGGCACCGCACCGGGCAAGAATCCGCCGGCCGCTTCCTGCCCCGCCCTGGCCGCGGATGCCGGTGCGGCGCCGCGCCGCCCGTGCCCGTCCTCTGTCCGTAAAGTTGAATAACGCATGAAGTACCCCGCCGCGTATGCCGGTCCCTACATCAGCGTGTGCCGCACCAGGATGCCGATGCGCTCGAGCTTCCCGACCCGGACCACGGCGCGCGGACTGTCCCAGCCGCGCGCTTCCAGCCGGTCCAGCAGCGCGCGGTACACCGCCCCCATCAGGCGCGGCGCCCGGGTGCAGGCGGCGAGATTGCGGTCCAGCACCGCCTGGGCGGCATCGTAATGCGCGCGCACCTGCGCCACCATGCCGTCGCAGGCCGCCGCCAGGCCCGGATCGGCCGCGATCGCCAGCGCGCCGGCATCGCAGGCGCCTTCGCCGACCCCGCTGGCCAGCAGCAGCTCGCGCGGCAGGTAGGCACGGCCGATGGCGGCATCCTCGTCGATGTCGCGCAGGATGTTGGTGAGCTGCAGCGCGCGGCCCAGGTGGTGCGCGAGCAGGACGCCGTCGCCCGGCGCCATGCCGAACACGCGCACCACCAGACGGCCGACGGCGCTGGCGACGCGGTCGCAATACAGGTCGAGCGTGGCGACCGGCGGCGCGCACAGCGGCGTCGCCTGGGCGTCCATCAGCATGCCGTCGATCACGGCGTGGAAGTCGGTGCGCCCCAGGCCGTGGGCGTCGATGTGGGGCGCCAGTGCGCGCAGCCGGGCCGGTACCGCGCCGCGGTAGCAGGCATCCACGTCGGCACGCCAGGCTTCGAGGGCATCGCGTTTTTCGCAGGACGAAGCCGCGCCGTCGGCAACGTCGTCGACGGCGCGGCAGAAGGCGTAGATCTCGTACATGGCGTGGCGCTGCGGCGGCGGCAGGATGCGCATCGCCATATGGAAGGAACTGCCCGCGGGCCGGGCCGGCATGGCGGCGGCGTGGACATCGGAGAGCGGATCGGAGAGCATGGCGGCACCTCGCTGCGTTCGAAGCCGTTCATACGGCATTGGCGACCAGGCGCGACGCGCCGGCCCCGAAGCGCTGCCGGATCGCTGCCGCGATGCCGCCCGCATCCAGCCCGACCGCGCTCAGGAGAAGCGCCGGGTCGCCGTGTTCGATGAAGACGTCCGGCAGGCCGAGCATCAGGAGCGGCTTGGCGATGCCGTTGGCGGCCAGCGCTTCGGCGACGGCGGCGCCGGCGCCGCCCATCAGCGCGCCCTCTTCCACCGTCACCAGCCGCTCGTGCTCGCGCGCCAGCTGCACCAGCAACTCCACGTCGAGCGGCTTGATGAAGCGCATGTTGGCCACCGTCGCGCCCAGTTCGGCGCCGGCTTCCAGGCCGGGCGCCAGCATCGGACCGAAGGCCAGGATGGCGGTGCCGGCGCCGCGCCGGCGCACCTCGCCACGCCCGAACGGCAAGGCATCCAGGCCGGCGCCGGCCGCGATGCCGGTGCCGGCCCCGCGCGGATAGCGCACCGCGGCCGGGCCGCGATGACGGTAGGCGGTGCCGAGCATGCGCCGGCACTCGCTTTCGTCCGCGGGCGCCATCAGCACCATATTCGGGATGCAGCGCAAGAAGGCGATGTCGTAGTTGCCGGCATGGGTCGCGCCATCCGCGCCCACCAGTCCGGCGCGGTCGATGGCGAAGGTCACGTCCAGATCCTGCAGCGCCACGTCGTGGATCAGCTGGTCGTAGGCGCGCTGCAGGAAGGTGGAATAGATCGCGACCACCGGCTTCATGCCCTCGGTCGCGAGGCCGGCGGCGAAGGTCACGGCGTGCTGTTCGGCGATGCCGACGTCGACGTAGCGCTCAGGGAACAGCCGGGCGAAACGCACCATGCCCGAACCTTCGCGCATGGCCGGCGTGATGCCGACCAGGCGCGCATCCAGCGCGGCCATGTCGCACAGCCAGTCGCCGAACACCTCGGTGTAGCTCACCTTGGCGCGCGCCGGCGCCGATGCCGGCAACGGCAGGCCCTGCGCCGGATCGAAACGGCCGGTGCCGTGGTACAGGGTCGGCTCGCGCTCGGCCCGCGGGTAGCCCTTGCCCTTGCGCGTGACCACGTGCAGGAGCTGCGGCCCCTGGCGCCGGCGCGCGGCTTCCAGTGCGGGGACCAGGGCGTCGAGGTCGTGGCCGTCGACCGGTCCCGCGCAGTGGAAGCCGAGCGCCTGGAACAGCGCCCGCGCGCCCTGCCCGCCGTGGCAGCCGTGCAGGGCATGATGCAAGGCCCCCACCGACGGCGAGATCGACATGCCGTTGTCGTTCAGGACCACCAGCAGCCGGAGGTCGCGCCGGTGACCGGCGTTGTTGAGCGCCTCGAAGGCCATGCCGGCGCTGAGTGCGCCATCGCCGACGACCGCCACCGCATGGCGATCTTCTCCGGCCAGCGCCGCCGCCTCGGCCATGCCCAGCGCGGCCGAGATCGCGGTGGAGGAATGGGCGGTGCCGAAGGGGTCGTGGATACTTTCGCTGCGGCGCGGGAAGCCGGAGATACCGCCCATCTGGCGCAGCGTGTGCATCTGGCGGCGACGCCCGGTCAATACCTTGTGGCCATAGCTCTGGTGCCCGACGTCCCACACGATGCGGTCGCGCGGCGTGTCGAACGCGTAGTGCAGCGCGATCGTCAGTTCCACCGTGCCCAGGTTCGACGACAGGTGCCCGCCGCTGCGCGCGACGCTGTCGAGCAGGAAGCGGCGCAACTGGCGCGCCAGGATTGGCAGCTGCGCGCGCGGCAGATTGCGCAACGCGGCCGGCTCGTTGATCGTATCAAGCAGGTTCATACGTCGTCCTCCATGGGGTGTGCGACGGACCGGCAGACAGACCCATTCTAGAACATCCGGAACCGTAAAGCAGACCGGCAATGCAAGCGTGCGCTGGCCCTCTGCGGGCAATGGAACCGGGTACAGTGAGCCTCAGAAAAGCTGCGCCGCAAGCCGCTCATGGTCCGCGCCGCAGCGCCAGGTCCGCCACGAGGAACGGCAAGAGTGCAAAGGAAACGGCCTTCCAGAACACCAGCGGATTGCGCTCGATCAGCGGCGGCCGCATCCGCGCCGGCATATACGCCAGCTGGACGTGGCTTGCCATGTGCGCGTGAAATCAGGATATTCGTTCGCCGTGGGACCGAAACACCAACATACTCACGGACTTGACCGATCCAGCGTGAGCCCCATCAGGCCGATCACCACGTCGTTGGCCAGTGCGCGCAGCGTGAGGCTTTTCAGTGGACGCGCCGGATCGAGCGCCAGCGCCAGCACGCTGGCGGCGCCGCCGTCGATGCGTCCCGGGGTGCCGGTCCTGCTCACCTGCGCCGACTTCAAATGCACGCGCAGCGGCCGCGGCGCGCACAGGGGAAACTGGTAATCGTCGACGAAATAATCCTGCTCGATCGGCCACCAGTTGTCCGGGTTGCGCAGCGCCAGCCGGACCTGGCCCCCATCCGCGTAGGTCACGACGGCTTCGCCATTGTCGATGCGGCTCTGCATGTGGTTGGTGGAGCCGGCCAGCAGCAGGAAGGCGCGCCCCGCCCTGCCCTCGAGCGGCACCGTCACCTCGCGGGGGTAGTTGTCCCACTGCGAGGCAAAGGCGACGTTCGGCGCATCCCTGCCGGCCGGGGTGGCGAACACCAGCGCGTTCGGCAGCGCCAGCCTGCCGCCGAGCGCGCGCAGGCCGGCATCGTCGATCTCCGCCATCTCGTTGACATGGCCGGCCCAGGCGCCGATGCCCTGCGCCGGCAGCGCCAGCGTGACGTGCGGCGCGCGCGGCGACAGGTACTTGCCGCGCTTGAAGATCTCGGTAACGCGGTCGTTGAACCAGGGCGCCAGGTCGACCGGGCGCGGGTCGATCGCCGCACCGTTGGTCCAGTCCGGTCCCGCGGGGGTGCAGGCCGCAGCATCGCTGGCTGCCAGCGGCGCGGACTGGATCCGGTTCTGGTCCCGATGCCGGGCCTGATCTTGAGCCTGATCTTGAGCCTGATTTTGAGCCTGATTTTCGGCCTGACCCGGCGCCGGCAGCCACCAGATGAAGTCGCCCTGGCGCACCTGGCGGAAGCCTTCGGCGCCGGGTGTTGCTTGTGCTTGTGCTTGTGCTTGTACTTGTGCTTGTCCCTGCGCCTGCGGGCTGGCAGAAGCCGGAGCCGCAGCGGCGCCGCCGCCCGTATCGATCGCCGCACCGCGCCACGCGATCTCGATCGTGGCCTGCGCCGCGAACGGCGCCTCGACCAGCAGGCGCGGCGCGCCCACCGCGTCTACCTCGGCGCGCCAGGTTGCCGGCTTGCCGTCGACCGTCACGCCGGCCACCTGCGAGCGCGCCGCCGGCAGCGCCAGCGCCAGGCGCCGGAACCTTGCCTGGCTCTGCCTGACGGTCCAGCGTTCGCCCGCACCGCTGCGGCGCCACGTCACGTCGAGATCGGGGTGGTGCAGGCTGGCGCGGTCCCACTCGCGCGGGAATCCCGGGCGCAGGGTCAGCACGCCGGCCAGCGCATCCGGCCGCACGCCGAACAGGCCCTCGACCAGCGTGCGCGACGTCACACCCGAGCCGTCGGCAAAGTCGCGCTGCGATTCGCGCCGGTACACGTCCAGGTAGTTCATGGAACCGACATTGCCCGGACTGATCCCCATGTACATGCTGGCAAGCAGCGCACCCTTGGTCACTTCCCAGGCGCTGTCGGCGCGTCCGGCCTGCCAGTAGGCCAGCGCGGTGTGCAGGTTCTCGCCCATCACCACGTTGTTGATCGACCAGCTGTACGGCATCCAGTCGGTGCTGGGCAGCACCCGGTACGGGCGGTCGCTTGGCACGCCGGGGCCACGCACCGGGATCGCCCGCCGCTCGCGCTCCAGGTCAAGCGCCATGCGCGCGGCTTCGAACCCGTTCGGCACGCGCGAATCGACGGCGTGATAGAAGCTCCACAAGCCGTAGCTGGGATGCAGCAGGCCGCGTCCCAGCAGGTCGCGGTATTCGGCGAAGGCGCCGCGCGCCGGCATCCACAATTGCTGGCGCATGGCGCGCCGGATCGCCTGCGCTTCGGCCACGTAGGGTGCCGGGTCCTTGCCGGCCAGCGGCGCGATGCGCGCGGCCATCTCGTTGTGCCAGGCATTGTAGGCCGAGGTGTGGGTGACGCCGCCGCCGTTGTAGTACAGATCGTCGCTGGCCCAGATCGCGGCATAGGCGTCGTACAGCGGCAGCTTCTCCGGTCCGAACTCGCGCCGGAACAGGCGCCGCTCCCACGCAAGGTGGCGTTCCAGCACCGGCCACACGGCTTTCGCGTAATCGGCGTCGCCGGTCCACAGCAGGTGGCGCAGCAGGGCGTCGACGAAGCCGATGTTCATGTCGTAGTGCGAGTTGCTCATGTCGCCGTTCGAATGCAGGCCGGCTTCGTTACGCGCCAGGTTGGATGCCTGGTCGGGCGGCGGCAGCTGCTGCGGCACTGGCGCCGTGTTCTGGCGCGCGGTCCAGACCTCGAAATTCTTGCGCGCGCGCTCGTGCCAGCCCAGCGCATCCAGCGCGTACGGGCCGCGCCAGCCGAGCAGCTTGACGCGCCAGGCGATGGCGCCATGCATGATGGCGTCCTGCTCGTCGTCCCAGACGGCGTCCGCGGCCACGTTCAGGGCGCCCATCGCCGCGTTCAGCCAGGGGTCGGGCGTATCGATGCGCACCCGGTTGCGCAAGGCGTCGAAGTGGCGGCGCGCGTCCAGGAAGCGTTGCGCCAGTTCGTTCGGTTCGAAGCGCGACAGCTGGCGCGCGCTTTTGACCGCATCGCTGGCGGCCTTGTCGGCGCCGCCCGCCTCGCGGTAGTCGGATTGCAGCGCCGGCCTGGCGGCGGCCGTAACCTGCAGCGCCAGGTACACCGGCTGCCTGCCGAGCGCGACCCGTCCCAGCGCCACGCTGGACGCCTCGCCCTCGCCCCGGTTCCCGTCCGCGGCCAGCAGCGCCGGCAGGTCGTTCCATCGGCGGGCATCGGCGCGCTGCACCCGTACCGGCGCATCGACCGTGGCGCCGATGGTCGCATGCTTGCCGCTTGCGACGAAACCGTGATCGACCAGTTCGATACGCGTATCCTTCGCAAACTCGGGCGAGAACTGGAAGTACTCGCTGATCGGGACCTTTTCGGTGCCGATGTCGCCACCGCGCTGCCCGCGCTGGCCATTGCCGGCGCCGAAGGCGAACACCAGTTCGGCGCCCGGCGCCAGCTGCTCGCCCTCGATGCGCAGGCCCAGCCCCTCGGTGGCGGCATAGGCGACAGCTTCCACGCGGATACGCCCGCGCGCGCCGAGCGCGGGGTCGGCGATCTCGTACAGCATCTCGCCCGGACGGTAGCGCGCCGTGATCGAGCGTGCGCCGTCCAGCCAGACCGTGCCCTGCCGCGTGCGCACGCCGAGGCGCAGATTGCCGCCGCGCCCCGGCAGGTACAGCGAAAATTGCGGCTTGTCGCCGCCGTCCACGCGGAAGGCACTGTTGCCGCCGTAAAGCGGGCGGTTGAAGAACTCGGCGCCGTTCTCGATGACGAAATCCTGGCCCTCCGGCCGGTAGCGCAGCGGCCGGTCGACGTGTCCGGCCAGGTTGGGCGTGGCCACCGTGCCCAGTCTCGGCTCCGCCGCGTATGCCGGACTGGCGGTACCCGGCGCGGCGCCCAGTGCGACGACCAGCAGGGCCGCAATGGTGGTGAGCGAGCCGGGCAGTGATGCGCCGGCAAATACAGCGGCTACACGGCCGGAGGTCCTGGTGCGATCCCTTTTCGTCATCCTCGTCATCCGCTCATCAACCGTCAATCAGTGCCGGGTTCCAGGCATGCACGGTCTGGCGCTGCTCGCCCAGCCCGGAGATCCCGAGAAGCATGGTGTCGCCCGGCTTCAGGTAGACCGGGTCCGGACGCTGGCCGAGGCCGACGCCCGGCGGGGTCCCGGTGCTGATGATGTCGCCCGGGTGCAGGGTCATGAAGCGGCTGATGTAGCTCACCAGGTGGGCCACGCCGAACACCATGGTGCTGGTGTTGCCGGCCTGGTAGCGCTTGCCGTTGACCTCGAGCCACATGTCGAGGTTCTGCGGATCGGGCACCTCGTCGCTGGTGACCAGCCAGGGACCGATCGGGCCGAAGGTATCGCAGCCTTTACCCTTGTCCCACTGGCCGCCGCGCTCGAGCTGGTATTCGCGCTCGGACAAATCGTTCACCACGCAGTAGCCGGCCACGCAGTCGAGCGCATCCTCGAGTTCCACGTAGCGCGCCGTGGCGCCGATGACCACGCCCAGCTCCACTTCCCAGTCGCTCTTGACCGAGTCGCGCGGCAGCACCACCGGGTCGTTGCAGCCGATGATGCAGCTGGTCGCCTTGGTGAACAGCACCGGCTCGGCCGGCACCGGCATGCCCGATTCGGCGGCGTGGTCCGAGTAGTTCAGGCCCACGCAGATGAACTTGCCGACGCCGGCCCAGGGCGGCGCCAGGCGGCCCGGCTGCGCCACCCGCGGCAGGCTGGCCGGATCGATGGCGGCCAGGCGCGCCAACGATGCGCGCCCTAGGTCGGACGCGCGCAAATCGTCGAGCACGCCGGACAGATCGCGCACCACGCCTTCCTGGTCGACCAGGCCCGGTTTTTCCTGGCCCTTGGGGCCGAAACGCAGTAATTTCATGGGTGTCTCCCTTTATATATGAATAGTCAGTTGGCCCAACCGCCGTCGATCACGTGGACAGCGCCGGTGGTGAATGCGGATTCGTCGGACGCCAGGTAGACGGCAAGCGCCGCGATTTCCTCGGGCGTGCCAACCCGTCCCATCGGCTGGCGCGCCGCGAACGCCCGGGTGACCTCGCCCACGTCCTGCCCGGCGGCGCGCGCCTGGGCCTCGATGCGCTGGCGCAGCGAAGGCGAATCGACGGTGCCGGGACAGATCGCGTTGCAGCGCACGCCGGCGGTGACGAAATCGGCCGCCACGGATTTCGTCAGGCCGATCACCGCCGCCTTGGTGGCGCTGTAGGCGAAACGGTTGGGCACCGCGCGCACGCTCGACGCCACCGAGGCCATGTTGACGATCGATCCCGAGCCCCGTGCCAGCATCGCCGGCAAAAAGGCGCGGATCATGCGGTACATCGAGCGCACGTTGAGGTCGAAGGAAAAGTCCCAGTCTGCCTCATTGCATTCGAGGATGGTCCCGGCGTGCACGAAGCCGGCGCAGTTGAACAGGATGTCCACGCCTTCCAGCTCGCGTCCCAGCGCCTTGATCGCTGCCGCATCGGTAGCGTCCAGTTGGCGCGTTTCGCAGTCCAGCGCCGCCAGCTGCTCGATGCGGATGTCGGTGGCGATCACCCGGGCGCCTTCGCGCGCGAACGCCAGTGCGGTGGCGCGTCCGATGCCCTGCCCGGCGGCGGTCACCAGCGCGGTCTTGCCTTTCAGCCTGTCTGTCATCGTCGTCTCCATATTGTTTAATCGATCCGATATAAACGCTGTGCATTCCCGCCGAAGATGGCGCCGCGCGCGGCATAGTCCAGGCCGTCCAGCAGCGCTTCGCTGGCGGCGATCCAGGCCGCGTAGTCGGCGGCCAGATGCAGCACCGGCCAGTCGCTGCCCCAGATCACGCGCTCCGGTCCGAACAGCGCCAGGATGCAATCCACGCAGGGCCGCAGGTCCTCGATGCGCCAGCCCGGCCCCGCTTCGGTGACCAGGCCGGACAGCTTGCAATGCACCGACGGCAGGGCCGCCAGCCGCGCCAGGCCGCGCCGCCACGTGGTCAGCCCATCAGCCAGCCCGTCAGCGCGGATGCCGGGCTTGGCGCCATGGTCGATCACGACCGGCAGCGCCGGAAAGCGTTCGGCAAAGCGCAGCAGCGCTTCCAGGTGGCGCGGCAGCACCAGCGCGTCGAACACCAGGGCATGGTCGAGCATGGCCTGCACCGCCGGCGCCAGCGCCGCGTCATCGATCCAGGCATCGTCGTCGAGGTCCTGCAGCATCGGGCGCAGGCCCTTGAGTAGCGGGTCGCACGCCAGCGCGGCGATGCGCTGCGGGGCGTCCGCGCCTTTCATGTCGACCCAGCCGACCACCCCGCCGATGAAGCGATGGCGCCACGCCAGGTCGAGCATGAACTGGGTATCGTCCTCGTCCGGTAACGACTGCACCAGCAGCGTGCGCTCGATGCCGTGGCGCGCCAGCAGCGGCGCCAGGTCGGGTGGCAGGAAGTCGCGGTACAGCGCACCCAGGCCGGGCGACGGCCAGCTGCGGCCTTCGTCGGCGATGCGCCAGAAGTGCTGGTGGGCGTCGATCCGCATGGGCATCATGCGTCTGTATCCACCGGCGCCCGCTCGTCGAGCAGACCGTCGCGCTTGAGCGCCTGCCACAGCGCCGGCGGAATCGATTGCTCGAACCAGGCGGCGTTCTGGCGCAATTGAACGACGTCGCGCGTGCCGGGAATACAGGCCACCACGGCCGGATGCGCCATCGGGAACTGCAGCGCCGCCGCCGGCAACGGCACGTCGAAGGCGCGGCAGACGGCGGCGATTGCGGCCACCCGCTCCAGCACGGCGGCGGGCGCGTCAATGTAATTGAACTTGCCGTTCCCGGCCAGGACGCCCGAATTGAACGGCCCGCCGATGACGATGCCGTTGCCGTGGCGCACGCAGGCATCCAGCAGCGGCGCCAGCGCGCCCTGCTCCAGCAGCGTGTAGCGCCCGGCCAGCAGGGTGCAGTCCAGGTCGCACTCCTGCATCGCCGCCAGCACGACATCCGTCTCGTTGACGCCGAGGCCGATCGCGCCGATCCGTCCCTCGGCGCGTAGTTGCTGCAGCGCGCGAAATCCGCCGCCAGCGGTGAGCTGGCGCCAGTAATGTTCGTGCAGGCCGCCGTGTGTCAGGGCGCCGATGTCGTGCACGAACAGGATGTCGATGCGCGCCAGGCCCAGGCGCTGCAGGCTGTCCTCGTGCGAACGCAGGATGCCGTCGTAGGTATAGTCGTAATGCGGCCGGAACGGCAGCGGCGTGGCCCAGCCGCACTCGCCCGGGCGCACGCTGGCGTCGGGTTTCATCACGCGGCCGGCCTTGGTGCTGACGACATAACTGTCGCGCGCACGCTCGCGCAGCGCCGCACCCAGGCGGTGCTCGGACAGGGTGAAGCCATAGTAGGGCGCGGTGTCGAAATAGCGCAGCCCGAGGTCCCAGGCGGCATCGACGGCGGCGCGCGCATCGAGGTCCGACACGGCCTCGTACAAGCCGCCGATCGGCGCGCAGCCCATGCCCAGGCGGGTCAGGCGCAAGCGTCCGCGCGGCAGCGCCACGGTGTCGTGGGCGCGCATCGTCAGGCCGCCCGCAACGGCATGCAGCTTGGGCCGGACGGCTCGAACTGCTTGTAGGTCAGGATGAATTCCTGGTGGCCCAGGTCTTCCGAACGCGTGGGTTCGCCGTTGGCGACGCGCGCGACCAGGTCCACGATCTCGCGCCCGACCTCATCCAGGCTGGCCTCCCCGGTCAGGATGCGGCCGGCGTTGACGTCCATGTCGTCGGCCAGGCGGGCGTAGGTGCCGGGGTTGGCGCAGACCTTGATCACCGGCGAGATCGCCGAGCCGACCACGGAACCGCGCCCGGTGGTGAACAGCGTCAGGTGGGCGCCGCAGGCGATCAGTTCGACGATCTCGGCATTGTCCGAGATGTTCGGGAAGCCGAAGCGCGGCTCGCCGTCGGGCACCACGTCGAGCAGGTACAAACCGGCGCCCCAGGGCTGGTCGCCGGGCTTCAGGATACCGCGGATCGGCGCCGCCCCGCTCTTGGCATAGGCGCCGAGCGACTTTTCTTCCTGCGTGCTCAAGCCGCCGTCCGCATTGCCTGGCGCGAAACTGCCGTGGCCCATGATGGTGTAGTAGCGCGCCGCCTTGCCGACCGTCTGCACGATGGCCTCGCCCAGTTCCGGCGTCACCGCGCGCCGCTGCATGTGGTATTCGCAGCCGACCAGTTCCCCGGTTTCCTCGAACACGCAGGCGCTGCCGGCGTCGATCAGCCGATCGAAGGCGACGCCGACCGCCGGGTTGGCGGTGATGCCGCTGGTGCTGTCCGAACCGCCGCAGATGGTCGCCACGACCAGTTCGTCGAAGCCCATCGGCACCCGCTCCTGCCCGGCCAGGTGGTCCAGCGCCCACTCGACCCATTCGATGCCGCCCCGGACGCCGGCGCGGGTGCCGCCGTCTTCCTGGATCGTGACCGTGTGCATCGGGCGCATGCTGTCGGACACCGCCGCGGCCAGGCCATTGCGGTCGAAGCTTTCGCAGCCGAGCGACACCAGCAGCGCGGCGCCCACGTTCGGATGCGTCAGCACGCGCCGCATCATTTGGTCCGCGTACTCGTTGGGATAGCAGCCCGGGAAGCCGATCAGGTGCACCTCGCGGCCCGGGAAGGCGTTGACGACCAGGCGCGCCACGTGGTGCGCGCATTCGACCAGGTAGGCCACGACGACGACGTTGCGGATGCCCTTGCGGCCGTCCGCGCGCGGGTAGCCCGACAGCGCCGCGCCGGTGACAGTAGCGGTGGGATTCATGTGGCGTCGCCTCCGATGAAGTGATGGCCGCCCTGGCCGAGGGTATAGGTCGGCAGGTAGTCGCTGGCCAGGTTGTGGGTGTGGATGTGGGCGCCGGCGGGAATGGCGGCGGTGGCGGTGCCGATGATGGCGCCGTAGCGCAGCACCTTGTCGCCGGGCGCCAGGTTGCGGCGCGCGACCTTGTGGCCGAGGCGCACGCCATCGCGCAGCGCGACCGGCAGGCCGTCGATGGCGACAAGGCTGCCGGCGGCGAGGTCGATGCGCGCGATCAGGCAGTTGTCCTCGGGCGCCATCAGGAGCAGGCTGGAACTCGGATTAGACATGCTTATCCTCCACGGGCGATGGACTGGGAAGCCACCCCGGCCGGCCCGCGAAACCTCAGCCGGGGTGCGCTTTCATTTCTCGGGTGCGTATCCCCTGCAGCAGCGTGCTGCGCGAGGAGTTCAGGTGGATGCGCATCGCCTCGCGCGCCCCGGCGATGTCGCGCCGCGCCAGCGCATGCAGGATGTCCAGGTGCTCGTGCACCGCATACTGGTTGCGCGCCAGCTCCTTGCCCTCGCCCTTGTCCCACTGGTAGTGGTAGTGGAACACCAGCGACACGATGTCGTACAGGCCCTGGGCGAAGCGGTTGTGCAGCAATCCGATCAGGAAGGTGTGGAAGTCGCGGTCGAGCGCCGGGAAGTCCTTGTGCCGCGCCGGCATCACCGATCCCAGCTGCTCGTGGCGCGCGATCAGGTCGTCCAGGCGGGCGCAGGCCGGGTCGTCCGGTTCCAGCTGGGCGAAACGCTCGATGGCGGCGAATTCGAACATCTGGCGCACGTCGGCCAGCTCCATCGCGAACGAGCGGTCGAAGGCGCACAGGCGCCAGCCGCCGCGCGGCTTCTTCTCGATCAGGCCATAGCGCGAGAACTCGATCAGGAACTCGCGCACGCTGATCGTGCTGGTGCCCGACGCGCGCGCCAGCTCCGCTTCCGAAAACTCGGTCCCCGGCGGCATGTCGCTCTGGTAGATACGCTCCATCAGCACTTCGCGGATGCGGTCCGAGCCGGGCTGCAATTCGGCGATATCGAAGTAATCCGCGCGCCGCGGCTTGCGCAGCAGGCGCCGCTCCTTCAGGTCGCTGATCAGGCCCTGCGCATGGAAATAGGCGAGCGCACTGCGGATCGCGGTCCGGCTGCCCTCGCCCAGCCCGGCCATGTGCTGCTCGGTCGGCAGGGGCGCGCCGATCGCCACGTGCTCCGCGATGTGCTGGAGCAGCAGGTTGGTGCTGCGTTTGAATACGAGAGGTGGTCGGGCCATAGGGTCGGGAATCTGCCGGACAAGCGGTCGGGTCTTGCGAATAATTCCCCATTGTAATCTGGAGGAAGCCGGCAAGCTCGCGGACGGTCGTTGTCATCACCTTCACCAAAAGTTTCAGAATGGCTAGATTGTATTGTATAAATTCAGTGCAAAAGCCAGGCATTTCTTCATGCTACGTAATCGCTCACGCAATTGAGCGGTTGCGGCGTTTCGCCTCACGCCTTATCCGTTCTCGCTCTAGGTTGCCGTAGCACCCCGCGCCACACAATTATCCCATTTGCATATGCACTGCTCAGAATCGTGAGCGATTGCGCCGCCCCTGTTGCCACCGAAAAAAACGTAGTTACACTCGGGTTCATAATTTATTCAGTACAAAAATAACCACAAGCAGATGGAGGAGACGATGGAAAACAATGGATTCGGCCAGATCCGGCGCAAGCATTTGAGCTGCGCGGTATCGCTGGCGCTGGCTTCGCTGGTGGCCAGCAATCTCGCGCTGGCACAGGACAACCAGGGTGCCGGCGCCGCAGCGGTCGGCCCCGATGCCAGCGCCCCGGTCTCGCAGGTCAGGGTGATCGGCACCCGTGCATCGCAGCAGTCCGGCATCGAGCGCAAGAAGAACGCGGCCACCGCGATCGACTCGATCGTCGCCGAGGACGTCGGCTCCCTGCCCGACCGTAACGTCGGCGAGGCGATTTCGCGCATTGCCGGCATCTCGCTCGACCGCGGCGATTTCGGCGAAGGCGTCACGGTCGCGGTGCGCGGCAACGGCCCCGAGCTGACCCGCGTCGAGCTCGACGGCCAGGCGGTGCAGGCCGCTGGCGGCAGCGACATGAGCGGCGGCGGCGACGGCCGCGCGGTCGAGTTCCGCCAACTGTCGGCCGACCTGATCAAGAGCGTGGACGTGGTCAAGGGCTCGACCGCCGACATGACCGAGGGCGCGCTGGGCGGCGGCATCCTGATCAAGACGCGCACCGGCCTGGACTTCCAGAAGCCGTTCGCCTCGCTGCGCCTGGCCGGCAGCCAGAGCAACCTGAACAAGAAGTGGCAGCCGGACGCCAACCTGATCCTGGCCAACAAATTCATGAAGGGGCGCCTGGGCCTGCTGCTCAACGCCTCGACCACGACCCTGGACAACGAAGGCCATTCCGCGCAAGTCGCCGGCAGCGGCAACCAGGGCTATTACCGCATCTTCGACTTCGACAATTCGCCGGAAAAGACCTTCACCTTCCAGCCGGGCACGGTCAACACCGCCGACGCCTCGACCAAGGCCCCGCTGCTGCAATCGCCGCTGACCAGCGGTGGCTTCTTCAACTCGGCCACGCCGCTCGACCTGATCACCCAGTCGGCCGGCGCCCAGACCAAGAACGACTGCCAGACGCTGTTCCCGGCGCTGACCGACAGGCAACTGAACACGATTTCCAGCTCGGCGCGCACGGCCGCCCAGACCCAGCGCACCAACGAGCGCAACACCTGCCTGAACCAGTGGAACGACTATACCCCGTCGGGTCCGCGCTACCTGGTCAAGCGCGAAATCGACCGGCGCCAGAACCTGGACCTGCGCGCCGACTTCAAGGTGAGCGACGAGCTGACCGTCTACGCCAAGGGCAGCTACAACAAGCGCCGCGACGACATCAACCAGCTGACTTTCTCGATGGGTAACTTCTCGGTCAAGAACGGCGTCGCCAACGTCCAGCCGGGATCGGTGGTGGTCGATGCCAACCACCACCTCACGCAATACACCTTCGACAACACCGACAGCAACGGCGTGGCCAAGACCGACCAGCTGCACGACATCAGCTATACCACCGCGCGCTACCTGCAGCTGGGCGGCAGCTTCAAGCGCGGTGGCCTGAGTGCCGAATTCTTCGTCGGCGACGCCAAGTCCGACTTCAAGCGCGGCACCAAGCGCCTCTCGTTCAACGACTACTATGGCTCGGGCACGCTGAGCGTCCTGCCGAACGGCCTGTGGGGCTACAGCTTCCCCGGCTATGACCCGACCGACAACTCCAGCCTCGAGCGCTTCGCCAAGCTCTATCCGCGCGGCGCCAGCGCGGCCATCAAGCCGAGTGCCTACGTGCAGAACGCCGTGCCCGCCTACACCGCCGCGCAGCAGAACGCGGTCACGTCGTCGCCCAACGTGACCTGGGCGCCACAGATCCGCGACAGCCAGGAGCGCACCGCCAAGCTGGATCTGACGTATGCGACGCCGGAATCCATTCCGTTCTTCAAGCGCTTCAAGGCCGGCTACAATCTGCGCGACAACATCGCCAACAGCTGGGCATTGAACGGCAGCGGCTACAACCTGCGCGACCCGGTCGGCACCTATGGACAGCCGGGCTATGTGGCGCCGCTCACCCTGCCCTCGCCGACCCTGCGCAGCACCCTGTTCGGCTGCGCCGACACGCCGGGTTCGCTGGCGCCCGGCGGCAATGCCTGCAAGTTCGGCTGGATCCCGAAAGACGATATCCGCCAATCCTTCGACGGCTCGGCGGTCATGACCATGGACCAGTTTGCCGACATGCTCAGGCAAAGCATGACCAAGCAGGCCACCCCGACGCGCTTCTTCAACGGCGCCAGCGGCCGTCCGGACGGGCTGATCGACAACTGGACCCAGATCGATGTCGAGAAGATCTTCGCGCTGCTCAACTTCCCGAACGCGAACTACGACTGCGTCAAGCGCTGCACGGCCAACGACGGCAATGTTTACGACCAGCCGTTCCAGCACCTCACCGAGCGTACCCAGGCGTTTTACCTGATGGGCGACTTCGGCCTCGACCACATCCCGTTCACCAACCGCGCGCTGCCGTTCGGCATGGAATTCGAAGGGAACGTCGGTGCCCGCTACGTGCGCACCAAGGTGCACGGCACCGGCCGCATGAGCTTCAAGTCGATCGTCAAGACCGACAGCTACGACCCGATCGCCCCGGAAGCGGCGGGCGGCACGGTCAGCACGACCGTCCAGCAGTTCACCGCCACCGATGCCAGCACCACCGACCTGCTGCCGAGCCTGAACCTGGCGACCTGGCTGGTGCCGGACAAGCTGGTGCTGCGCTACAGCGCCGCCAAGACCGTGGCCCGTCCGCCGGTATCGCGCCTGCTCGCCTCCGGCTCCTGCACCTACGACGAGCGCCTGGCCGACATCAACGACGATGACGCCCAGAAGTGCACCAGCACGGTCGGCAACCCGGCCCTGCTGGCGCAAAAGAATGTCAACCAGAACGTATCGCTCGAGTTCTATCCGAACAGGGACACGATGTTCTCGATCGCCGGCTTCCGGCAACAGGGCAAGATCGGCCCCGCGATCTCGACCGGCGTGTCGCGCTCGCCGCTGTTCGCGAACACCGACCTGGTCGACCCGTCCACCGGCCAGCCGCTCAGCGCCATGCTGTTCGACTACTCGACCTGGATGAATGGCGCCGTCACCGGCCGCAAGGGCGTGGAGTTCAGCACCAAGACCGCGTTCACCTTCCTGCCCTGGCTGCTGCGCTACACCGGCTTCGACGCCAACTACAGCAAGATGCATTCGGCCACCACCTCGCAGAACATCGTCGATCTCCTGACCGGCACCCCGCTGCCGCCGCAGAACGAATCGAAGTACACGTACAACGCGGCCCTCTGGTACGACGACGGCAAGCTGTCGACGCGGGTGGCGGTACAGGCGGTGGCGTCCTACTTCAAATGCATCGCCGCCTGCGGTGAATCGACGAGCATGCTGAACTACCCGAACGTCGGCGGCGGCCGCATCGGCCTGCCCTACAACCCGGGCTCGCCGAACTTCAGGGACGCGACCCGCTTCATCGACGGCAAGATCGCGTACAAGTACAGCCCGAACGTGGAGATATTCGTCGAAGGCCGCAACCTGGGCAACGCGACGGTTTCGAACAGCCAGGGTCCGTACACCCCGTTCGCCGACGGCACGCCGAACCTGCTGGACTACGCCTATTCCGGCCGCCGTATCATGGTGGGCGTAACGTTCCGCACCATGTAACCGACAAGGAGTCCAATGAAGCATACGATACTCGCCGCCGCGCTGTCGGCTGCGCTGCTGGCGGCCGGCCCGGCCTGGACTGCCGACTTCAACGTCGCCGACTACGGCGCCCGCGGCGACGGCACGACCAGGAACACCGCCGCGATCCAGAAGGCGATCGACGCCGCCGCCGGCCAGGCCGGCACGGTGGTGTTCCCGGCCGGTACCTACCTGACCGGCGCGATCTTCGTGAAGTCCGGCGTCACGCTCAAACTCGACAAGGGCGTGACGCTGCTCGGTTCGCGCAACATCGACGACTACCCATTGACCCCGACCCGGATCGCCGGCATCGAGATGAGCTGGCCGGCGGCGCTGGTCAACATCTACAAGCAGGACAAGGCGGCGATCGTCGGCGAAGGCACGATCGACGGCGACGGCAAGGTGTTCTGGGAACAGTACTGGGCGCTGCGCAAGGACTACCAGCCGCGCGGCCTGCGCTGGGCCTCGGACTACGACGCCCGCCGCCCACGCCTGGTGCAGGTGTTCGATTCGTCGGACGTGAAGGTCGGCGGCGGCCTGCTGCTGCGCCGCGCCGGCTTCTGGACCGTGCACGTGTGCTACTCGAACGGCGTGACCGTCGACGGCGTCACCATCCGCAACAACGAGGAAGGCCGCGGCCCGTCCACCGACGGCATCGACATCGATTCCTCGCGCAAGGTGCTGGTCGCGAACGCCGACATCTCGGTCAACGACGACGCCCTGGTGCTGAAGGCCGGACGCGACGCCGACGGCCTGCGCGTGAACCGGCCGACCGAGGACGTCGTGATCCGCGACGTGGTGGTGCGCGATTCCAAGGGCGGCATCGTGTTCGGCAGCGAGACCTCGGGCGGCTTTCGCAACATCGAAGCCTACAACCTGACGTTCGACGAGAAGACGCCGGTCGGCATCCTGTTCAAGTCGGCCCACACGCGCGGCGGCTGGGGCGAGAACCTGCGCCTGCACGACATCACGATGAAGGGCACGCCGGTCGTCATGCGCATCAACATGAACTGGAACCCCAACTACAGCTACACCAGCATCCCGCCGGACGCCAAGGACGTGCCGCCGCACTGGAAGGTGATGACCATCCCGGTGCCGAAGGAAAAGGGCATCGCCCGGTTCCGCGACGTCAAGATCTGGAACATCAAGGCCAGCGGCGCGAAGACCGCATTCGAGGTCGCCGGCTTTGCCGAGGCGCCGCTGCAGCGTTTCGCCTTCGACCGGCTCGACATCGAGGCGAAGAGCGGCGGCTACATCCGCGATGCGCAGGACTGGAAATTTACCGACACCCGGCTCCAGCTGCCGCCCGATGCACCGCTCGAAGTGGGCGATGCCAGCCGCATCGAAGGACTCCCGGGCGGCAGCTTCGTCGTGCGCGCCGCCGCCAAGAAAGGATGACCCACACCGTATGAAACTGTCCTATTCCGCCTGCCTGTCGTTGCCGGCTGCCGTATTGACGACCGCTGTACTGGCGGCCGCCGCGCACGCCGCCTCCCCTGCGGTTGTTGCTTCCGCGCCCAGCACCGCATCCGCGCCGATCGACCGCCAGGCCGTGGTGGCGCGCCACAATCCGCGCCTGCGGGCCATCGACCCGATGGCGCCGCTCAGCGTCGGCAACGGGCGCTTCGCCTTTACCGCCGACGTCACCGGCCTGCAGACCCTGCCCGCGCTGTACCACGCCAAGGGCACGCCGCTCGAGACCGGGGCGCGCTGGTCGTGGCACGAGAACGCCAATCCGAACGGCTACAAGCTGTCGGACGTGAACCGCGAGTTCACCACCTGGGGCCGCACCGTCGGCTACCCGATGAACGCGAAAACCCCGGCGGGCCAGTGGCTGCGCGAGAACCCGCACGTGCAGCCGCTGCCGCAGATCGGCTTCGTGCTGGCCGGCGCCGGCGCGCGCGCCGTGACCCCTGAAGACGTCACCGGCATCGACCAGCGCCTGGACATGTGGCAGGGCCGGCTGGACAGCCGCGTGCTGCTGCTAGGCCAGCCGGTGAGCGTCAGCAGCACGGTCAGTCCGGACAGCGACACGCTGGCGCTGCGCATCCGGTCAAAGCTGCTGGCCAGCGGCCGCGTCGCCGTGCGCATCGCCCTGCCCTATGGCTACCAGCCGGTCGACCACCACAATCCGCCGCTCGACTTCTCGCATCCCGACGGACACCGTACCAAGGTGCTGGAACAGAGCGGCACGACGCTGGTGCTGGAACACGTGCGCGACGGCGCGCGCTACGCGATGACCCTGGCCAGCGCCGCGCCCTTGGCGATCACCCATCCGGACGCCCACGTGTTCGAGATCGCGCCGCAAAAAGGCGAAACGCTGGAGGTGACGCTGTCGTTCGCGCCCGAAGGCCGCGCCGCGGCGCGCGATGCCGCCGGCGTGTTTGCCGCCGGCAGCGCGCACTGGGACCGCTTCTGGAAGAGCGGCGCCGCGGTCGATTTCAGCGGCAGCAGCGATCGGCGCGCGGCCGAGCTGGAACGGCGCGTGGTGCTGTCCCAGTACCTGACCGCGATCCAGCTCGGCGACGATATGCCGGCCTCGGAAAGCGGCCTGACGACGTCCACCTGGTACGGCAAGCACCACACTGAAATGGTGTGGTGGCACACCGCCCACTTCGCGCTGTGGGGCCGCCCCGAGTTCACGGCGCGCACCCTGACCTGGTTCCAGCGCACCCTGCCGGTGGCGCGCGCCGTGGCCGCGGAGCGCGGCCTGCAAGGCGCGCGCTGGATGAAGATGACGGGACCGGGCGGGCGCGAAAGCCCGGGCGGCAATCCGCTGATCGTGTGGAACCAGCCGCACCCGATCCACCTGGCCGAACTGCTGTACCGCGCCGATCCGTCGCGGGCGACGCTGGAGCGCTACCGCGAGCTGGTGTTCGACACCGCCCGCTGCATGGCCTCGATGCTGCACTGGGATGCGCAGGGCAAGCGCTACGTGCTCGGCCCGCCGCTGTGGATCGCGCAGGAGATCTACGACCAGGGCACCAGCATGAACCCGACCTATGAACTGAGCTACTGGGCGCGCGGCCTGGAGATCGCCCAGCAATGGCGCGAACGCCTCGGCCTGGCGCGCGATCCGGACTGGGAACAGCGGCGCACGAACCTGTCGGCGCTGCCGCAGAAGGACGGCAAGTACGTGGCGCTGGAATCGACCCCGGACACCTGGGACAACGTCGACAGCCGCCACGACCATCCGTCCTTCCTGATGGCGCTGGGCCAGCTGCCGGGCGACGGCGTCGACCGCGCGGTCATGCGCCGCACGCTCGACGCCGTGCTCGCCAGCTGGGACTGGAAGAAGAAGATCTGGGGCTGGGACTATCCGATGATCGCGATGACGGCGGCGCGGCTGGACGCGCCCGACCTGGCGGTGGGCGTGCTGCTCAAGTCCGACGGCCCGAACAATGGCTACACGCAAGCTGGACACAATCCGAACCTGCGACTGCCGGTCTATCTACCCGGTAATGGCGCGCTGCTGGCGGCGGTAGCCATGATGGCCGGCGGCTGGGATGGCGCGCCGGCACGGCCGGCGCCGGGCTTTCCGGCGCAAGGCTGGGTGGTGCGCGCCGAAGGGTTCAAGCGGCTGCCGTGAACCAAGGCGGCTGCCCCGGGCGGCAGCCATGACAGGATGATCGAGGATGGCATGACGGAACCACGTAAATTGAATCAGAATCTGTACGACGCGCTGGGCAATCACCCGCGCCATGCGCCGGCACGCCGCAGCTTCCTGCGCGGCGCCTCGGCGGCGGGCGCACTGCTGGCCGCCGGCGCCGCGCCCTTGGGCACAGCGGCCGCCGCATCCGACGCGTCCGGCGCACCAGTCGATCCGTGGCAACGCGCACGCCAGATCGCCGAGCGCGCAGCCCGCCCGCTGGTCTTCCGCAAGGAGGATTTCCCCATCACCGCCTTCGGCGCGAAGCCCTGCGCCATGGTCCCGGCCAAGTCAATCTGGCGCAAGGCGCAGCGCGACGTGACCACGCCGGCGCCGGGGTCGCACGACTGCCATCCGGCGCTGGCCGCCGCCATCGCCGCCTGCCACAAGGCCGGCGGCGGCCGCGTGCTGGTCCCGGCCGGCAACTGGTACTGCAAGGGGCCGATCGTGCTGCGCTCGAACGTGCACGTGCACCTGGCGGCCGGCGCGCAGGTCTGCTTCAGCGCCGACCCGGCCGATTACGCGAAATACGGCGACATCGACTGCGGCGCCGCCGGCAAGCTGGTGCTGTCGCGCTGGCAGGGCAACGACGTGCTGAACTACTCGCCGCTGGTGTATGCCTTCAACCAGTCGAACATCGCGCTGACCGGCGAGGACTGGACCAGCGTGCTCAATGGCCAGGCCGGCGTGTACGTGGACGCCGGCGCCGGCCCGTGGTGGGACTGGATCGACCGCAAGGACAATGCCGTCACCGCCGGCAGTGTCAATCCCTTGAATGCGCCGCTGGAAACGGTGGCGCCGTGGCTGAATGCGCAGCAGCGCGCGCTGATCCAGGGCGAGCACCCGCGCTGGAACGGCGACACGCGCTATCTGCCGGCCTTGTCCGAAGCCGGGGTGCCGGTGGCGCGCCGCGTGTTCGGCATCGGCCATCACCTGCGCCCGAGCATGATCGAACTGATCGGCTGCGACGGTGTGCTACTCGAGAATTACCAGACGGTGGACTCGCCGTTCTGGCAGCACCATCCGGTCAACTGCCGCAACCTCCGCATCAGCCGGGTGAACATGGAGAGCATGGGACCGAACAACGACGGCTTCGACCCCGAATCCTGCGACACCGTGCTGGTAGAGGGTTGCACCTTCAACACCGGCGACGACTGCATCGCCATCAAGTCGGGCAAGAACCGCGACACCCAATACGGCCCGACGCGCAACGTCGTGATCCAGGATTGCGTGATGAACAGCGGCCACGGCGGCGTCACGCTCGGCAGCGAAATGGCGGCCGGGATCGAGCACGTGTACGCCCAGCGCATCGAATTCCGCAACATCCACTGGGCCAGCGAGCCGCTGCGCAGCGCGATCCGCCTGAAGGCCAACATGAACCGCGGCGGCTTCCTGCGCCACCTGTACGTGCGCGACGTGACGGTACCGAACGGCGTCGACGCGCGCCCCCGCAAGCCGGTGGCGCCGGACCCGGCCAACCCGTTCAAGGGCCTGGCGACCGGCAGCGGCGCCATCGTCACCATCGACTGCAACTACGCGGCCGGCGACGACGGCGTTCGCACCCGGCCGACCGTGGTATCGGACGTGCATATCTCGAATTTGCGCGCCGGGAGCGCGAAGATGGCCGACGGCATGTTCTCGTGCTGGCAGGCGGTCCTGATCCTCGGCCCGGTCGCGTCCAGCTACAATGGACCGGCCGGCACCCCGATCCCGCCGGTGACGAACGTGACGATCCGTGATTCCGACTTCGGCACGCCGCGCAACGGCGGCCAATCGGTGTACCTGCACAACGCCAAGGATGTGGTGCTGGTCAACGTGAAGATCGGCGACAAGGTCATCAACCAGAAGCTTTCCGCGTGAGGAGATTGATGCGACATACGATTTACCTGCTGGCGGCCGTGGCGCTGGCCGTCGGCGCGGCCTGGGCTGCCGAAGCCCGCGCTGCCGAAGTACAAGCTGTCGACACCAGTGCCGGCGACGCCCGCGCCACGCCGCTGGCGCCGGTGCGCGTGATCCTGGTCGGCGACTCGACCATCGCCACCGGCAACGGCTATGGCGACGCCCTGTGCGCGCGCTTCCGGCCCGAAGTCACCTGCATCAACCTGGCCGCCAACGGCCGCAGCTCGAGCAGCTTCCGGTCCGAGGGCCGCTGGGACCGGGTGCTCGAGCTGCTGCGCGACGGCGGCGCCTTCCGCGCCAGCTACGTGCTGGTCCAGTTCGGCCACAACGACCAGCCGGGCAAGCGCCACGCCACCGACCTCGTCACCGAATTCCCGGCCAACATGGCGCGCTATGCCAGCGAGACGCGCGCGCTGGGCGGGACGCCGGTGCTGGTCACGCCGCTGACGCGCCGCACCTTCAAGGGGCCGAACCTGCACGACAACCTGGGCCCGTGGGGCGCCGCCACGCGCCAGGCCGCGGCGCAGGCGGGCGTGCCGGTGCTGGACCTGAACGCGGACAGCGCGGCGGCGGTCCAGCCGATGGGACAGGCGGAAGCGGACACGCTGGCGCAGGCGCAGGCGCCGGATCCGAAGTTCGACCGCACGCACCTGGGGCCGAAAGGGGCGGCGCTGTTTGCGGGTATCGTTGCGAAGGAGCTGGCGCAGGCCGTGCCGGGCATCGCGCCCTACCTGGCAATCAGTGCGCGAGGCCAGGATAAGTGAACGCCACGAAGTGCACCGCATTCAAGGCGAAATGCGTGAGGATCGCCGCTTCGATGCGCCGCGTGGCCAGGTAGGCGGCGGCGTAGTGCAGCCCCGCGATCGTGGCCAGCACCACATACAGCGTGCCGCCGCGCGCGTGGGCCATCCCGAACAGCAGCGATGACGCGGCAACCGCAACGGCCGTACCCCAGCGCCACCTGTCCATGCCGCGCCTGAGCCACTCGAGCACGAAGCCGCGGAAGAAGGCTTCCTCGGTCACGCAGGTGAACAGCAGGTTGGCGGCCAGGAACCAGGCCGAATACGGCGTCCACTTGACATCCGGCCGCACGTAGCCTGCCGCGCTGCCGATCCCCAGCACCACGACCAGGGTCGACAGCGCGACCGGCCACGCCCGGCGCAGCATCTTCGACCATTCTTTACCGCTGCCGATACGCTCGCAGAAGACGCCCATCAGGATGATGCCGGCCACCGCCGTGTCGAAGCTGGCGCGCAGGGTGAACGGCGGTGCGTCTGCGGAAAAGCGGATGCCGTCGGCCAGCACCGGATTGAAGAAGCCCGGGAAGCGGTGCAGCGCGAACAGGAAGGCGGCGGCGCCGGTCAGCACCAGCAGCAGTATCCGGCCCCAGGCGCGGCTGGCCTCGCGGGCGCACCACGCCAGCACCAGGTAAGCCACGATCCAGAGCGGCGCACGCCAGTCGAGGATGCCGCCGTGCAGCCCCGCCGCACAGGCGAGCGCCAGGCCGGCGCACCAGGGCCAGGCGCGTACGCCGCGGATGGGCGGCGCCGGACACCACAGCAGCAGTACCGTAAGGGCCAGCAGGCCGAAGGTCAGGAGGATATTGGGGCTGACGGTCATGATGTCCTGGCTGTCGACGGGTTGGAGATCGTACTCATATTATTTCATCGCAGCAATAATTTAAACGGCCTGCCACCGGCATTGCCCCCTCGCTGCCCAGCTAATTCATAAATCGTATAAACATTAACAAAACGATTAGTTCGTATTTGCTGCGCATTTCTTTACTCTTGATTGGCGCCCTCCTGCCCGGCCCGCCGGAAAACCACCCGTTTTCCTGGCCGCCGTGCGGCACCGCCATCCCATCCAATGGCAGGCAAAGTGTCCCATCCATTTTGAACCCCATTCAATGTTGTCCGCCCACCACCATCAGGAGAAACCATGAGCATCCAGGCAATCAACGTCCGCAACCAGTTCCGCGGCAAGGTCAAGGCCATCATCGACGGCCCGGTCGTGTCGGAAGTCGATATCGAGACCCCGGCAGGCATCGTCACCTCGGTCATCACGACCCGTTCGGTGGCCGACCTCGGCCTGGCGCCGGGCGTGGAAGTCGTGGCGCTGGTCAAGGCCACCGAAGTCTCGATCGCCAAGCTGTAAGTCCCCTGCGATGCCGCCAGCGGCGCCGGCGTCGCGGCAACGACAACCTGAAACCCGTACTTTTCATTGTGGTGTACCGTGAACAAGGTCCTGACATTTCCCGATTCACTCGGCATGGCATTGTCGATACGCGCCAAGGCGCTGCTGTTCCACGACCCGCGCTCGCTTGCCTTGCTGGGCCAGGTCGAACGCATCGCGCGCAGCGATGCCACCGTGCTCGTGATTGGCGAAACCGGCACCGGCAAGGAACTCATTGCCCGCCATATCCACGCCCAGAGCGAACGCAGTGGTCCTTTCATCGCCGTCAATTGCGGCGCCTTCAGTGAAACCCTGATCGACGCCGAATTGTTCGGGCACGAAGCCGGCGCCTTTACCGGCGCCGGCCAGGCCCGCCCCGGCTGGTTCGAAGCCGCCGACGGCGGCACGCTGTTCCTCGACGAGATCGGCGATCTGTCGCTGGCCCTGCAGGTCAAGCTGCTGCGCGTGCTCCAGGAGCGGCAGGTGGTGCGCCTCGGCTCGCGCCGCGCGATCGGGCTCGACGTGCGCCTGGTCGCGGCCACCAACGTCGACCTGCACAAGGCCGTCGCCGCCAACCGCTTCCGCTCGGACCTGTACTACCGCCTGAGCGTGGCGACCGTCAACCTGCCGCCGCTGCACGAACGGACCGGGGACATCCTGCCGCTGGCCCACCACTTCATCCAGCTGTATGGCGCCCGGCTCAAGCTGGACGGCGTGGCGCTGGCGCCGGAGGCGCAGGCCGCCCTGCTCGCCTACGACTGGCCCGGCAATATCCGCGAACTGGAAAACGTGATCCACTTTGCGCTGATCGTCTGCCGCAACAATGCCATCCAGGCCGAAGACCTGCGCATGGGTGCGGCCACGCAGCGCAGCCGCACGCCGGCGCCGGCGCTCTCATCGCCGCCTCATGCCGTGCCGGACGCGGAGCCGGCAATGGCAGCCGCGGCCGCAGCCGGCAACGGCGCCGAGCTGGGCGCCGGCTGCCTGCAGCGCCTCGATGCCCTGTTCACCGACCTCGTGGAGGCGGGCCAGGCCGCGCTGTTCGACACCGTCGAAGAGCGCCTGATCCGCACTGCCTACGATGCGTTCGAGCAGAACCAGGTGCAGACCGCGCGCGCGCTCGGGATCAGCCGCAACGTCCTGCGTACGCACCTGAAGCGCTTCGGCCTGATCGGCGCCGAACCGGCCGACGCCAAGGGCGAGATCTGGCATGCCCAGGGTGCGCCGGTCGCCCTGTAAGGCACCAGCCCGGCGCTTCGCGGTTCAAACACGGCCGGCCGCGGGGATGCGCCGTCCATCCGCATCGAACTGCGGCCAATGCTGTTGCAAACCGAGGTTGCGCACGGCCGCATCGAGGTAGCGCCGGTCGGTCCACGCCGCCACGTCGAAGGTACGGCGGATCAGCTTGAAGCGGTAGGCATCCGCCACCGATTGCTGCATGCGCGACACCACGAAGGGATCGAAATGCGGCGCATGCCGTTCGGCCATCCGGATGCCGGCGTACTCCTCGCGGTACATGGCGGCGCTGATGCTGCCGCTCCTGCTCCACATCGAAAAGAGCGCTTCGCGATGCGCTTCGTCCGAAGTCCAACGGGCTGCGCGCACCAGCGCCGTCACCACGCGCTGGGTCAGTTCGGGATAGCGGCCGGCGAAGTCCTGGCTGACCAGCACCTGCGCCGGCGAGGTGGCGGCCGGGGTGCCAACGGTCGAGAAGATCAGGCGCGCCACGCCGGCTTCGCGCAGGCGCAGCACGTTGATGGTGCCGAAGATGGCGTCCAGGTCGCCCGCCTGCAGCGCCGCCTGGGCCGCGGCCGGATCGAGGTTCAGCACGCGCACGTCGCGCTCGTTCAGGCCATGCAGGCCCAGGATGCGGTTGGCCGCCAGCTGGGTGGCGGTGCCCTTGTGGAAGGCGATGCGCTTGCCGCGCAGTTCGCGCACGCTTTTGACGGGCGACTTGACCGGCACTAGCACGAAGGTGTTGGCACGGCTGCCCGACACGAACACCGCGCGCGTATCGAGGCCGACGGCCCTGCCGACGATGGCCGGCAGCCCGCCCTGGGTCGAGAAATCGAGCTGCCTGTTGGCCAGCGCTTCGTTGACCGCCGGCCCCTCCCCCTTGAAGAACACCCATTCGACCTTGATGCCGTCGCGCCGGAACTCGTCTTCCAGGTAGCGCCCGGATTGCACCACGGCCATCGTGCCGGCCGTGATGCGCGGCGGATCGCCCACACCGGCGCTGGCGACGCCGAACCGTATCACGGGCGGCGTGCGCGCGATGGCGGGGGCGGCGAGCATCGCGGCCGGGACCGCGCCCGCGAGTTGCAGGAGGCGGCGGCGGACGGGTGAAGTCATCGTGTCATTCCTTGTGAAGTGGAGGGATTTGGCATCGTTGCGGCTGCGACGAATGCTTTGCAAGACGCGTACCACCCCGTTGCAGGATGCCGCATTGCCTTCTGCGCCGCTGCCGCGCAGGGGGTTCTCCAAGGATCCGCCTGCGCAGCCGCTGCACGCTTTTCAACAGCGCACAGGCGCGCGGCTGCTGCGCCGCCAGCAGCCGGCACGCAGATCCGGCCCGTGCACGCACGCGGACGATGGCATGGGACTTGCAAACCACCTTCACGCCACGGTATTCGCCCGCGGCCATCCACTCGAACAACGAACAGGAAACCATGTCTTTCATCCAAACCGAAGCCGCCCTCGGCATCCACCCCGTCACGCCGGTCATCGGCGCCGAAGTGAGCGGCATCGACCTGCGCGACGCCCTATCGCCGGAGACGGTCGAACAATTGCGGGCCGCGCTGCACAAGTGGAAGGTGCTGTTCTTCCGCGACCAGGACATCAGCGACGAGCAGCAGCTCGCCTTCGGGCGCAGCTTCGGGCCGCTGACGCCGGCGCATCCGATCGCGGAAGGCCTGGCGCGCCATCCGGAAATCTGGGAACGCAAGGCCACCGAGTACAAGGAACGCTACCGCGGCGACCTGACCATCCCGACCGCGCGGCCGCCGCGTGACTACAAGGGCTGGCACATCGACATCACCTTCATGGCCAACCCGAACAAGTATTCGATCCTGCGCGGCGTCGAGATCCCGGCCTACGGCGGCGACACCTTGTGGAGCAACCTGGCGCTGGCCTACGCCGGCCTGTCGCCGCAGATCAGGAAGCTGGTCGATGGCCTGCAGGCCGTGCACCGCACCGGCAGCTACGACAGCGGCGGCAAAGCCAGTATCCGCGCCGACGGCCGCCGCACCGGCCCCTTCACCGCCCTGCATCCGCTGGTGCGCGTCCATCCGGACACCGGCGAAAAGATCCTGTTCGTGAATCCCGGCACCACCAGCCACATCGTCGGCCTCAAGGAGCGCGAAAGCCAGGCATTGCTGGACCTGCTGTTCGACGAAGTCAGCCGCCCGGAATACACGGTGCGTTTCCGCTGGACGCCGCACGCCATCGCGATGTGGGACAACCAGGCGACCGCGCATGCCGGCCCGATCGACTATGCGCACTTCGACCTGCCACGCGTGGTCAGGCGCATCACGGTGGCCGGCGACCTGCCCATCGGTCCGGATGGCTTCCGCTCGCAGGCGCTCGAGGGCGAGCTGTTCAACATTATCGCCTAATACCCAATCGGCTGATCCACCCTATTCAAAGGAACAACATGCAAACCACACGGCTCGGCGGCACCGGCCTGATCGTCTCCCGCCTGTGCCTCGGCACCATGACCTTCGGCCTGCAATCCGACGAAGCCACCGCGCACGCCATCCTCGACCGCGCCGCCGGCGCTGGCGTCAACTTCATCGATACCGCCAACGTGTATCCGCTCGGCGGCGATACCACCACCGTCGGCCGCACCGAGGAGATCGTCGGGCGCTGGCTGCAAGGCCGGCGCAGCCAGTACATCGTCGCCACCAAGGCGGTCGGCAGGATGGGCGACCGGCCCTGGGACCAGGGCGCATCGCGCAAGCATTTGCTCGATGCGATCGACGCCTCGCTGCTGCGCCTGGGCACCGATTACGTCGACCTCTACCAGCTGCATTCCGACGATGCCAATACGCCGCTCGACGAGACACTGGAAGCGCTCGACACCATCGTCCGCTCGGGCAAGGCGCGTTACGTCGGCGTCTCCAACTTCCTGGCCTACCGGCTGGCGCGCGCCCTCGGCCGCGCCGAGGCGCGCAAGCTGACGCCGCTGGTGTCCGTGCAGCCGCGCTACAGCCTGCTGTTCCGCGAGATCGAGCGCGAACTGCTGCCGCTGGCCGTGGAAGACCGGCTCGGCGTGCTGGCTTACAACCCGCTGGCCGGCGGCCTGCTGACCGGGAAGCACTCTTTCAACGCCGGTCCCGCGCACGGCACCCGCTTCACGCTGGGCAACAGCGCGCAGCGCTACCAGGACCGCTACTGGCACGAGCGCGAATTCCGCACCGTGGAACAGCTGCGCGACGCCGTCGCCGGCACAGCCGCAGGTTCCAACATCCCGCTCACCACCGCGGCGGTGGCCTGGGTGCTGGCCAATCCGGCCGTCACCTCGGCCATCATCGGCGCCAGCCGTCCCGAGCAACTGGACGACACGCTGCGCGCCGCCGAACTGCGCCTCGATCCCGCCCTCAAGCAGCGCCTCGATGACCTGACCATCGACTACCGCCGCGGCGACGCCGCGCGCTGACCCATCCTCCTGCCTCACCTGCTGCACGGCTGATGGCCAGCCAACATCGGCTGTGCAGCACCCAACAGTTTTTCCCATCCCGGCCACGGTTTCGGGCCATTTTGACGTGGCACGAATGCTGCAATGGATAGCTTGCCCTCACCCCCATTGCTCATTATTGATTGGAGAACGACAGTGAACGACCGTCTCAACCGCATCAAGGCATCGCCGTCCGTCGCCGTCCGGCAGCGGCTCGATTTCCCGGTCATCGATACCGACGTCCACACCAACGACTACACACCCGACCTGGAAGATTACGTGGCCAACTACGGTGGCGTGAAGCTGGTCGATGCGCTGCGAAAGGCTTCCGCGTCGCGCATCGGACGCGGCGGCATCGGCAACGGCAAGAACTGGTACGAGCAGACGCCGCAGGAGCGCCAGTACTACCGCACGATCCGCGCGCCGTGGTGGGCCCGAGTGACGAAGAACACGCTGGACGTCGCGACCTACCACCTGCCGGAACTGCTGTACGAACGCCAGGAAGAACAAGGCTCGGATTACTCGATCCTGTTCCCCAACAACGTACTGGCGCCGCTGGGCGTGCGCGACCGGGACGAGCGCACGGCCCTGCAGCGCGCGGTCAACCACTACCACGCGAACCTGTACCGCAAATACAGCGACCGCCTCACGCCGGTGGCCGGCATCGCGCTGAATACGCCGGAAGAAGGCATCGCCGAACTGGAATTCGCGGTCAAGACCCTGGGGCTGAAGGCCGTCAACATCGCCGGCAGCGTGCGCCGTCCGATCCGCGCGCTGGCCGACAAGTACCCGGCCGAGCAACACCCGGAACTGCAGAAATACATCTCTTACCAGGATTTCTACGGCCTGGACAGCGAATACGACTACGACCCGTTCTGGGCCAAGGCGGTCGAGCTAGGCGTGCCGATCCTGACCCATTACGGCAGCCAGGGCTGGACCGGGCGCAGCTCGATCAGCAACTACATGAACAACCACATCGGCCACTTTGCCGACGGTTCCGAAGCCTTTGCCAAGTCGCTGTTCTTCGGCGGCGTGACGCGGCGCTTCCCGCAACTGCGCGTCGGCATGCTGGAAGGCGGCGCCGACTGGGGCGCGCGCGTGTTCACCCACCTGGTCGACCGCTGGGAAAAGCGCAGCCTCGAAGGCCTGAAAAACTACGACCCGGCCGCCACCGACCGCGCCCTGCTCACCGAGCTGTTCGCGCGCTACGGCCAGGAGCTGACCCGCGGCCGCCCGATCGAAGGCGAAGACCTGATCCGCGACACGCTCGGCGCCCACTACACGACAGGCGCGCGCCAGCCGCAGGGCAGCGAGCTCGAAGACTTCGCCGCCGCCGGCATCGAGAGCGTGCAGGACATCAAGACGCGCTGGGTCGACAGCTTCTTCTTCGGCTCGGAGTCCGACGACCGCACCATCGCCACCGCCTTCAATGACAAGGCCAATCCGCTGGGCACCAAGATCAATGCGATCTATTCCTCGGACGTCGGCCACTGGGACGTGCCTGACCTGACCGATGCGCTGGCCGAAGCCTATGGCCTGGTCGAACACGGCGTGATCAGCGAAGCCGATTTCAAGGCCTATGTGTTCAGCAATCCATACCGGCTCTACACGGAAGCGAATCCCGATTTCTTCAAGGGCACCGCGGTTGAGGCCAAGCTCAAAGGCACGATCGACATCGACGCCTGACATGCACTTCATTTCAGACTAGGGAGAATATTCATGGCTCAACGCAAGATGCGCCTCGGCGCCTTCATCATGGCCACCGGCCACCACATCGCCGCCTGGCGCCACCCGGGTTCGCAAGTCGATTCCGGCGTCAACATCGACCACTACATCGAGGTCGCCAAGACCGCGGAGCGCGGCCTGTTCGACCAGGTGTTCGTGGCCGACAGCCCCGGCGTGCAGCAACAGCAGGACGACCGCGAATCGTTCAGCCGCCAGGGCCGGATCTCGCACTTCGAACCGGTGACGCTGTGGGCCGCGCTGTCGGTGGTGACCAGGCATGTCGGCTTCGTCGCGACCGCGTCGACCACCTACGAGGATCCTTATCTGCTGGCGCGCAAGTTCGCATCGCTCGACCACATCAGCAAGGGCCGCGCCGCCTGGAACGTGGTCACCACCGGTTCCGAAAGCGTGTACGGCAACTTCGGCCTCGACAAACACCCGGACCCCGCCATCCGCTACGAAAAGGCGCACGAATTCCTGGACGTGGTGAAGGGCCTGTGGGACAGCTTCGAGGACGATGCTTTTATCCGTGACCCGGACAGCGGCGTCTACTTCGACCCGGACAAGCTGCACGCCCTGAACCACGCCGGCAAGTACCTGAAGGTGGCCGGCCCGTTGAACATCGAGCGCCCGCCGCAGGGCCATCCGGTGATCGTCCAGGCGGGTTCCTCGGAACCGGGGCGCGAACTGGCGGCGGCCACCGCGGAAGCGATCTTCACGGCCTGGACCAGCCTGGAAGAGGCGCAAGCCTTCTACAGCGACGTCAAGGGCCGGCTGGCCAAGTACGGCCGGCGCCCGGAACAACTGCTGGTGCTGCCCGGGATCTCGCCGGTCATCGGCCGCACCCAGGAAGAAGCGGACGCCAAGTGGGCCGAATTGCAGAAGCTGATCCACCCGTCGGTGGGCCTGGCCACCATCGCGCGCTTCTGGCCGAACGAGGACATCTCGGCCTGGGACCTCGATGCGCCCCCGCCCTACTACCCGACGCCGGCGGCGGGCAGGAACAGCCGTCACCACGTCGTGATCGAACTTGCACGGCGCGAGAAGTTCACGGTGCGCCAGCTGTACGAGTACCTGGCCGGCGCGCGCGGCCACTGGGTGGTGATCGGCACGCCGGAAAAGATCGCCGATGAGATGCAAAAATGGTTCGAGAACGGCGCCGCCGATGGCTTCAACGTCATGCCGCCGGTGCTGCCGCAATCGCTGGACGAATTCGTCGAGCTGGTGATTCCCGAGCTGCAGAAGCGCGGCCTGTTCCGCACCGAGTACGAGGGCACCACCTTGCGCGAAAACCTCGGCCTGGACAAGCCGCAGAACGGCTTCACGGTCACGCAGGCGAAGGCAGCCTGACCAAGCCCGCGTCTGCTGCACATGCCGCCAACACCCTGTTGGCTTTGCAGCAGACGCGGCGTCCGGATGCTGGCCGGGTGCTGGCGGCGCGACAGCCGGCTGGCCGAAAACCCGGAAAAACCCATCGAAACCCCGCAATACGCATGGCATGAATCCTGCAAAACAGGAAGCAGGACCCAAAACAACAGGAGTATCGCTTGAAGTACCTACCCATCAGAATAAGTGCGAAGATCAGCAGCGCGGTGTTGGGCGCCGGCCTGCTGAGCATTGCCGGGGCAAGCCACGCGGCGGGCCAGAGCAACGAGGAACTGCAGCGCCAGATCGAGGAACTGAAAGCGGTCGTCAGCGCCCTGCAGAAGCAGGTGCAGGCCGGCCAGGGCCAGGCGATCCAGGGCCAGGCAGCGGTGGCGGCGGCCGCCGAGGCGCAGGACCCGGCCGCGGGCCAGGCGCTAACCTCCGAAACCATCGGCAGCGCCGGCGAAAAAGTCGACATCGCGACCAAGTCGGACATCGACGGCCTGCGCACCGACCTGGAAAACTACAAATATGAGCAGCGCCGCAGCCGCGAGACCAAGACCGCGCTCACCACGCGCGGCACCACGATCGGCGGCAGCGTCCAGGCGCGCGCGGCCGCCCAGAGCCCAGCGGTGCGCACCGGCACCTCGTCGGCCGCGGCGCCGCGCAATACGAGTTTCGAGATCCCGCAAGCCACGCTGAACTTCGCCGGCAGCCTGTACCGCGATTACTCGGAAGGCCGCAACCTCGATTACCGCCTGGCCTTCGCCTACGCCCGCAACAGCCCGGCCACCGACGGCAGCCAGCTGAACGTGACCGATGCCTACGTCCGCTACAGCCCCCTGCCCACGCTGACCGGGCTCGAGGACCCGCGCCTGACGCTGACCTTCGGCCAGCAGCAGATTCCGTTCGGCCTGGAAGCGCAGATCGGCGAGGAACTGCGGCCGGTGATCAACAGCGCCCAGTTCCTGGGCGGCCTGGGCGTGGGCACGCGCCAGATCGGCCTGATCGTGCGCGGCGACTTCGATCCCTACGTCGACTACGGTTTCAATTACCGCGCGCCGCTGCTCGAGTATGCGCTCGGCGTGGTCAACGGCAGCGGTCCGAACAAGTCGGACGACAACAACCACAAGGACTGGATCGGACGTGTGGCGTTCACCCTGCCTGTCGATTACTACAGCATCTTCCGCGAGCTGAAGTTTGGCGTGTCCGGCTACAAGGGCAAGAAGAACCTGGTGACCGGGTCCTCGACCACCGTGAGCGGCCAGGCCAGGCGCGACCGCTACGGCGCCGACATCTATTACAACCACGCCCCGTTCGGCATCACCTACGAGTATGCGGAAGGCCGCGACGGCGTGGCCGGCGGCGGCCCCGACATCAAGTCGCGCGGCCAGTACCTGACCGCCTTCTACACCTGGGGCGAGCAATGGGTGGCCAGTTCGCGCAACCAGGCCAAGTACGACGACTACTGGCCCAAGTCGTACCAGCTGTTCGCGCGCTACGACACCTTCGATCCCAACACGGCCGTCGGCAACGACAAGTCGGACATCGCCACCGCCGGCTTCAATCTGTTCTTTGCCGAGACCACCAAGTTCCAGCTCAACCTGAACTACTACAAATACGAGAACCCGGCGCAGCGCAACGCGAAGGAAGTGCTGGCGCAATTCCAGTTCGGGTTCTGAGCACGCGGCCACACACGCCTTCACCACATCGGATATCCCATGACACTCCCACGCTTCCAACCCTTCGCCGCACTGCTAGGCGTCATCGCCGCCGGCACCCTGGCTTTCGCGCTGCCCTCGGCGGCGCTGGCCCAGGACAAACCCAAGGTGATCCGCATTTCCTATTCGGGTGCCGGCACCGGTGGCCGGCCGGTCACCGGCGGCACCGCCCTCTCGACCGCGCAGCAGCAGGGCGCGCTGGAAAAGGAATTCGCCAAGGACGGCATCCGCGTCCAGTGGACCTTCAACCCGGGCGCCGGCCCGGCCACCAACGAGCAGCTGGCCAACGGCCTGGCCGACTTCGCCCACCACGGCGACCTGCCGATCATCATCGGCCGCTCGACCGGGCTGCGCACCCGTATCCTGTTCTCGTACACCCGCTTCGGCTCCTCGTACATCACCGGCCCGATCGATTCGCCGGCCAAGTCACTGGAAGACCTGAAGGGCAAGCGCCTGGCCGTGTTCAAGGGCACCGCCAGCCAGCTGACCCTGGGCCGCATCCTGAAAAAGCACGGCCTGACCGAGCGCGATTTCAAGACCGTCAGCATGGACGGCGACACGCTGCGCGCGGCCATCGCCACCAAGGACGTCGATGCCGGCTTCATCGCGCCGTTCGATCTGCAGGCGCGCGGCGTCGGCAAGCTGATTTACGAGACCGGACCCGCCCCCGACCTGACCGCGCAGGGCGTGTTCTGGGTGTCCGAGGAATTCGAGCGCAAGTACCCGGACATCGTCCAGCGCGTGGTGACCACCCTCATCAAGGTGGCCGCCTGGAGCTCGGACGAAAAGAACCGGGAAGCGCAATACAAGCTGTGGGCCAACTCGGGCACCAGCTATTACGAGTACCAGAAGACCTTTGCCGGCACCCCGCTCAAGTGGCGGCTCTCGCCGCTGCTCGATGACTACTTCGTCGACAACCTGAAGAAATCGATCCAGCAGGCCAGGGAATTCAAACTGATCCGGCGCGACGTCGACATCAACGGCTGGCTGGCACCGCAATACCTGAACACGGCGCTCAAGGAACTCAAGCTGGAAGGCTACTGGCCGGAGTTCGACGCCACCGGCAAACCCAAGGCCGCACAGACGGCGTCGCTCAAGTGAACCCATGAACACGGCCCCCACTTCCGTCGCCTACGCGCCGCCCGACGCGGCCGCCACGCCGGCCCAGTGGCGCACGCTGGCGTCCAGCCTCGGCGCGCGCCTCTTCGTCCTGGCCGCCGGTTTGGTGCTGCCGCTGCTGCTGCTCGCGCTGTGGCAATACGCGGTGGACCGCCACTGGCTGGCCGAGCAGATCCTGCCGCCGCCCGCGCTGGTGCGCGATTCCCTGGTCGAGCTGTGGCAGAGCGGCGACCTGACGTCGAATTTGTCGATCAGCCTGCAGCGGCTGGGATGGAGCGTGCTGATCGGCGGCGGCGGCGGCCTGCTGCTCGGCCTGGCGATGGGCATCTCGCCCTCGGTCAAGGCTTACCTGTACCCCGGCTTCCAGCTGGTGTCGCAATTCCCGGTGATCGGCTGGGTGCCGCTGCTGATCATCTTCGCCGGCATCGGCGAGGCGCTGAAGATCTCGGCGATCTCGATCGCGGTGGTGGTGCCGGTGGCGGTCAACACCTACAAGGGCATCCGCAACATCCCGCGCGCCCTGCTGGAAGTGGCCGCCGTGTACCGCTTCACCTTCTGGCAGAAGATCCGGCGCCTGGTGCTGCCCGCGGCCTCCGCCAGCATCTTCAACGGCCTGCGCCAGGGCGTGATGCAGGGCTGGCTGTCGCTGGTGTTCGTGGAACTGCTGGCCTCGAGCGAAGGCATCGGGTACCTGATGGTCTGGGGGCGGCAACTGCTGCAGCTCGACATCGTCGTGGTCGGCATGCTCGTCATCGGCGCGGTCGGCACCGTGCTGGACCGCCTGCTGGCCTGGGGCGAAGCGCGCCTGCAGGGCTGGCAGCGGCGCGCCTACTGATGGGAGAACGGATGAGATTCGTGAACACTTTGCGTCAAGCCGACCTGCGCGGCATCGACTTACGCGGCTTCGTCCTGCCATTGGCCCTGCTCGGGTTGTGGTACGCACTCACCGCCCTGGAACTGGTGAATACCAAGCTGATCGTGCCGCCCGGCGCCGTCGTCGACGCCGCCTGGAAGGTGGTCGCCGGCGGCCAGCTGCTGGCGGGGCTGCAGGCCAGCCTGCTGCGTGACCTGGGCGGCTTCGTGGCCGGCAGCCTGGCCGGCATCCTGCTCGGGCTGCTGCTCGGCGTATCGCGCCCGGCCGAACTGCTGGTGGGACCGACCTTCCACACGCTGAAACAGATCTCGTTGTTCGCCTGGCTGCCGCTGCTGTCGACCTGGCTGGGCACCGGCGAAGCCGCCAAGATCCTGTTCATCGCCCTGTCCGCCTTCTACCCGGTGGCGCTGAACACCTTCGAAGGGGTGCGCAGCGTCACCCGCGCCCAGGCCGAAGTGGCGCACGTGCTGGGCTTCAGCCGCTGGCAGCGCACCTGGCGCCTGGTCCTGCCGGCCGCCTCGGCGCAGATCGCCACCGGCCTGCACCTGGCCCTGCTGTACGCCTGGCTGGCCACCATCGGCGCGGAATACCTGCTGGGCGCATCGGCGCAAGGCATCGGCAACGTGGTGATCCGCGGGAAGGCCGCCTTCAACGTCGAGCTGATCATCGTGAGCATGCTGCTGATCGGGCTGGTGGGCATGGCGCTGAACCGCGCGGCCTCGGCGATCGAAGCGCGCGTGCTGCACTGGCGCGGCCCCGGACATTGAGGAGCACACCATGACGACACCCGCCGCCCGCCTGCGCGCCGACAGCACGCTACCCGCACCGGACCAGGTGCAGGCCGCCGTGCACGCGCCGTCCACGCCAAAGACGCTCCCCTACGGTGCGCGCCGCCTGCTCCCGGACCGCGCCGCCCTCAGCCGCTTCGCGCTGTCCTGGCCATTCCCGCTCGCCATCCTGCTGCTGTGGTACCTGGCCGCCGAATTCGAATGGCTGCCGCCGCAGATCCTGCCGCCGCCCGCGATGGTGGTCACCACCTTCATCGACCTGGTGCAGACCGGGGAACTGGGCGACAACCTCTGGATCAGCCTGTGGCGCGTGCTCACCGGCTTCCTGGCCGGCGGCAGCGCCGGGCTGGCGCTCGGCATCCTGATGGGCCTGTCGCCGCGGGCGAGGGATTACCTGTACCCGAGCTTCCGCCTGATCGCCCAGGTGCCCTCGGTGGGCTGGCTGCCGCTGCTAATGATGCTGGTCGGAATCGGGGAAGCGCTGAAGATCATCCTGATCGCCAAGGCGGCCGGCATGCCGATCGCGCTCAACACCTACAAGGGGCTGGAAAACGTGTCGACGCGCTTCATCGAGGTGGCCCGGGTGTACCGCTTCACGCGCTGGCAGCTGCTGACCAAGGTGGTGCTGCCGGCGGCCCTGCCGCAGATCTGGAACGGCATCCGCTATGGCCTGACGCATGCCTGGCTGGCGCTGGTGGCGGTCGAGCTGCTGGCGTCGTCGGAGGGGCTCGGCTTCCTGATCGTCTACGGGCGCCAGCTGTACCAGCTCGACGTCGTGCTGGCCGCCGTCGTGGTGGTGGGCGCCTTCGGCTACGCGCTCGACAAGCTGCTGGCCCTGGTCGAAGCGCGCCTGCTGCGCTGGCGGCGCAACGGCTTCTGAATCAGGGTCGAGACCTCATCAAGGACAAGCAATGACGACTTCCACAAGCACGACTTCCATCGACGCAGGCGCTGGCGCCGGCAACGACAGGCATCCCAGCCTGCGTCCGAACCTGCGCCCGAATCTGCGCCGGTTTGCCCGCGGCGCCACCCTGCCCGCCCTGCTGCTGGCCTGGTGGTGGGCCGTGTTCCACTTCCACTGGACCGATTCGGTCATGTTCGTCCCGATCAGCAAGGTCTGGGACACTGCGGTGCGCATGTCGGACAGCGGACAACTGTGGCTCTCGCTGGGCGCGTCGCTGGCGCGCGACCTGGCCGGCTTCACGCTGGGCAGCCTGGCCGGCCTGGCGGTGGGGACCGCGCTGGGCCTGTCGCGGCTGCTGGAAAACCTGGTCGGACCCAGCCTGCACACGGTCAAGCAGATTTCGCTGTTCGCCTGGATTCCACTGATCTCGGTCTGGTTCGGCCTGGGCGACACCGCCAAGGTGGTGTTCCTGTCGCTGGCTGCCTTCTTCCCGGTGCTGCTGAACACCTTCGAAGGCATCCGCAGCGTGCCGCGCGAACTGATCGAAGTCGCCCGCACCTTCGCCTTCTCGCGCACGCAGATGCTGCGCCGGGTGGTGCTGCCGGCGGCCCTGCCCTCGATCTTCAGCGGCATCCACCTGGCCCTGATCTACGCCTGGCTGGCCACGCTTGGCGCCGAATACCTGCTGACCTCGGGCATCGGCATCGGCAACCTGCTGACCGACGGCCGCGAACACCTGTGGATGGACCAGGTGCTGCTCGGCGTGGCGGTGGTCGGCCTGGTCGGCTTCGCGCTCAACCTCATCGCCAGCACGGTCGAACGGCGGCTGCTGCGCTGGCGCGGCACCTCGGCCGGACAGTACTGATCAAAATCGTTTATCTTATTTATTGGAGCAAGCATGGCACACGCAGGCACGCTGGAAATCAACAAGCTCAGCAAGCAGTACCGGGTCAAGGGCAGCACCCTGCCCGTGCTCGACAACATCTCGCTGTCGATCAAGCCGGGAGAATTCATCAGCATCGTCGGCTCCAGCGGCTGCGGCAAGTCGACGCTGCTACGCCTCGTCATCGGGCTGGAAGACGACTACCAGGGCGAGATCCTGCTCGACGGCAAACGCATCGTCGGCACCAGCCTGGAGCGCGGCATCGTGTTCCAGGAACACCGGCTGTTCCCCTGGCTGACCGTGGAACAAAACGTCAGCATGGGTCTGTTGAACGCCGATCTGCCCGAGCCGGACAAGAAGAAGTCGGTGCAGGAGCATATCGAACTGGTGGGATTGAAAGGCTTCGAGAGCGCCTACCCCTACCAGCTGTCCGGCGGCATGTCGCAGCGGGTAGCGATCGCCCGCGCACTGGTCAACCGCCCGGAAGTGCTGCTGCTGGACGAACCCTTCGGCGCGCTGGATGCCCTGACCCGCAGTCACCTGCAGCAGGAATTGCAGCGCATCTGGGAACAGGAAGGCATCACCGCGATCCTGGTCACCCACGACGTCGACGAAGCCGTGTACCTGGGCGACCGCGTGGTGATCATGGAGCCGCGCCCGGGCCGCATCAAGCGCATCGTCGACGTGGACCTGCCCCGCCCGCGCGACCGCGGCAGCTATGCCTTCGCCGACATCAAGGACGACGTGCTGGCCGAGTTTTCCGAAACGCCGCGCCCGGCGCCCAAGCCGCCCGCGCCGCCGTCCAGCTTCTCGGACTGGCAGTTCTCCTGGTAACCCACACATCAACAACAATCATGTCCAATGCTTTCGAATTGCTGCAGGCCCGTTACGGTACGGGCCAGGATGCGCCGGCGATCGCCGCCGGCGCGTTCAATCCAGTCCTGGAAACCCTGTTCTCGCACCGCTCGGTGCGCGCCTTTTTGCACGATGCGCTGGCGGACGACACGCTCGATTTGCTGATGGCAGCCGCGCAATCGGCGCCCAGCTCGTCCAACCTGCAGGTCTGGAGCGCGGTGGCGGTGCAGGACAACGCGCGCAGGCAGCGCCTGGCCGAGCTGGTCGGCAAGCAGAAGCAGGTAAGCGAGGCGCCGCTGTTCCTGGCCTGGCTGGTCGACCTGTCGCGCCTGAAGCGCCTGGCCGTGGCGCGCGGGCGCCAGCTCGACGGCGTCGACTACCTCGACACCTTCTTGATGGGCGTGATCGATGCCGCCCTGGCGGCCCAGAACGTGGTGAACGCCGCGGAATCGCTGGGCCTGGGCACCGTGTACATCGGCGCGCTGCGCAACCAGCCGGAAGCGGTGGCCGAGGAACTCGGCATCCAGCCGGGCGACTACGTGTATCCGGTGTTCGGGCTGTGCATCGGCCATCCGGACCCGGCGCGCCCGGCCGCGGTCAAGCCGCGCCTGCCGCAATCGTCGGTGCTGTACCGGGAACGCTATGCGCCGACGCCGGTGGAACAGGAAGTGGGCAACTATGACGAGGCGATGCGGGCCTTCTATGCATCCCAGGGCTTGTCCACTACCTCCTGGAGCGAGCACTCGATCGCGCGCCTGCGCAGCGCCGCCGACCTGAAGGGCCGGCACCGATTGAGGGAAGCGCTGGCAGACCTGGGCTTCGCTTTACGCTAACATCACGAGGACTCCGCATGCCCGCTCCACTTCCGCCCGCCACGCTCGACCAGTTGTTCCGCCATGCGCGCACGGCGCACGCCTTTTATCCCGAACCAATCGACGACGACATCATCCACCAGCTGTACGATCTGCTGAAATGGGGACCGACGGCGTTCAACGCCCAGCCGGGCCGCTACGTGTTCCTGCGTTCGCTGGCCGCGAAGGCCAGGCTGGGCCCGGCGCTATCGTCGGGCAACCGCGACAAGACCATGGCCGCGCCCCTGACCGTGATCGTCGCCTGGGACACGCGCTTTCACGAGCACCTGCCGGCGCAGTTCCCGAGCTACGACGCGCGCCCCCTGTTCGAGGCCAACCCGGCGCTCGCCGATGAGACGGCGGTGCGCAACGGGTCCCTGCAAGGCGCCTACCTGATCCTGGCGGCGCGCGCCCTCGGGCTGGACGTGGGCCCGATGTCGGGCTTCAACCCGGACAAGGTCAACGCCGAGTTCTTCCCGGACGGCCGCCTGCGCGTCAACTTCATCGCCAACCTCGGGTACGGCATTCCGGAATCGCCCCATCCGCGCGGCCCACGGCTCGACCCCGAAATCGCCGTGCAGATCCTGTGAGGCGGCGCGTGTCCCCGCCTCCCTCTACGTCTACGTCTGCGTCTGCGTCTGCATCCGCGTCCGCGCCTGCAGGAAGCGATCCCGCGCCCACCCGGCGCTTCCTGGCCGGCTTCATGCTGCTGGGCGTACTGGCCGGCACCTCAAACGGCGTGGCCAAGGTGGTGCTGCCGTTGTACGCGGCCGCCCTGCACGCCACGCCCTGGCAGATCGGGCTGGTGGGCGGCCTGCAGTTCGTCGGCATGCTGCTGCTGTCGCTGCCGCTGGGCGCGCTGATCGACCGCCACGGCAGCCGGCCGCTGTTCCGGCTCGGCTGCTGCGGCGGCGTGCTGCTGTTCCTGGCCGGCTTCAGCCAGGCGTCGACGCCCTGGCAGCTGGTCATCTGCGTGGTGCTGTTCGGCGTGCTCAACCCGTTCCGGATGGTGCCCACGCAAACCGAATTTTTGCACCTGCTGCCGCGGCTCGGCCCCGCCAGGGCCGGCTGGCAGCGCGCATCGCAAAGCTGCGACATGTTCTTCGTCGGGCCAATGCTGGGCGCCTGGCTGCTCGGCCTGGCCGGCTACGCGCACACCTTCATGCTGGTGGCGGCCGGCCTGCTGTGCACCCTGCTGATCGGGGAACGCGTGCTGTCGGCGTCGCCACCAGACCGCGGCGACGATGCCTCGCCCTTCCTCGGGCGCCTGCTCGACCAGCTGCGCATCATTGCCGGCCGCGCCGATTTGCGGCGCACCATGCTGATTGAATTCCTGGGCCAGGTGGCGATGTCCTACTTTACGGTGTTCGTGATCCTGGTGGCGATCCGCCGCTTCGGCATGTCGGCCCAGCAGGCGGCCGGCCTGGTGACGCTGCAGGGCGCGGCCTTCGTGCTGACCCTGCTCCTGGCGGGCGGCCTGGTCGCGGCCTGGCAGGAAAGGACGCGCTACCGCAGCGCCTTCGTCCTGCTGTTGTGCGCCGAACTGCTGTTTTCCCATCCGCTGGGGCCGGCCATGCTGTGGGCCGGCGCCGTGCTGCTCGGCCTCGGGCTCGGCCTGCAGCACCTGACCAGCGTGGCGCGCTTCGGCAAGCTGGCGCAGGAACTGGGACGTGGCCGCGCCGGCGGCATGTTCTCGCTGGCGGGACCCAGCGGCGGCCTGGTGGGCGCGGTGCTGGGCGGTCTGCTCAGCCAGCACTTCGGCATGCTGGCGGGATTCCGGGTGCTGGTGGTGCTGTTTGCGGCGCAGCTGTGCTGGGAATGGCCGCTGTGGCGCACCGGGCGTGGAAGCGATGCTGCCTTGTCCGCGGGCCAGCCGGACCGGCGGGCCTGAAGTGCGGACACCGCAACCTCGAAACACGGGCGGCGACACTGTTGGGCTTCGCTCACCCCGGCAACACCAGAACTGGCGACCGCTGCCCGAAACGCAGCAGAAGCACAGCGGAAACGCATAGCAAGCACGGTAAAACCGGCCACCGCAGCCGGCAATCCCCTCGTTTCGGCTGGCATGGAAGCTGCAAATAAAGGTGGACGACTTCAACGAGGGCAAACATGAAACAGGCAAGACGCAACATCGTGGCACGATCCTTTTACGGCATCGCCGGCATCGCGCTGTACGCCACAGCCGGACTGGCCGCGGCCGCCGCGCCGGCGGTGATCCGCATCGGCGTGGCCCAGCCGGCCTACGGGAACCCGCCGACGATCACCGGGTCCTCGATCGCCGTCGCCCAGGCAACCGGCGCCATCGAGCAGGAATTCAAGTCGGACAACATCAAGGTCGAGTGGTTCTTCTTCAAGGGCGCCGGACCGGCCGTGAATGAGGCGCTCAGCAACCGCCAGCTCGACTTCGCGTTCCAGGGCGACCTGCCGTCCATCATCGGCAAGGCGGCCGGACTCAAGACACGCCTGATCCTCGCCACCGGCGTGCGCACGAATATCTACCTGGCGGTGCCGCCCGATTCGGCCATCCGCACGGTCAAGGACTTGCGCGGCAAGCGCGTGGCCATCTTCAAGGGAACCAATGCGCAATTGCCGATCGACCGCCTGCTCGCGGCGCACGGCATGAGCGAGAAGGACCTGCGGGTCGTGAACCTCGACACCGCAACCGCCCAGGCGGCGCTGACGACCAAGGACATCGACGCCGTGTTCGGCAGCTTCGACCTGCTCAAGCTGCGCGACAAGGGCGTGGCCCGGATCGTCTATACCAGCAAGGGCGACTCCCCGGTGTTCACGCGCCAGAGCCACATGCTGGTGACCGACGATTTCGCCACGCGCTATCCGGACCACACGCGGCGCTTCGTCAAGGCGGTGCTGAAGGTGGCGCGCTGGAGCTCCGACGAAGCCAACCGCGATGAAGTCTTCCGCATCTGGGCGCGGCCCGGCACGGCCAAGTTCGAACACTGGAAAGAGGATTACGCGGGCCAGCCGCTGAGCGTCAGGCTCAGTCCCCTGTTCGATCCCTTCCTGACCCAGCGCTACCGGGATGCGGTCGAACACGCCTACCAGTTCCGCTTGATCAGGTCCAAGTTCAATGTCGACACATGGATCGACCGCAGCTTCCTGAACGCGAGCCTCAAGGAGCTGAAGCTGGACAGCTACTGGCCGGCGAATCCGGCCAGCGGCGTCCGGTGAGCGCCGACCGGGTCGACGGCGCGCTGGCTTGCCGCATCCGCAAGGCGCGGCCGGACGATGCGGATGCCGCCTGCGCGCTGCTGCGGGAGTCGATCGTGCGGTCCTTCGCTGCGGATCACCGGCATGACCCGGCCGTGCTCGAGCGCTGGCTGGCGAACAAGACAGCGGCCACGGTCGGGGCCTGGATCCGCTCGCCGTCGAATCACTGCGTTGTCGCGCTCATCGATGACGTCGTGGCTGGCGTGGCGATCCTGACGCGCAAGGGCAAGATTGGACTGCTGCATGTGCATCCCGACCGGCTAGGACAGGGGATTGGCACGGTTTTGCTGCAGGCGTTGGAAGCACAGGCGGCGGGATGGGGGCTGGCTAGTGTGCGGGTCGATAGTGTGCGCAGTGTGCAGCCTTTTTATGCGCGTCATGGGTACATCGATGGCGCGGGGTTTACGACTATGTATGGGATCGATGCGGTTTTTATGGCGCGACGGGTGAGGTCCAACGCTAGGCACCGGCCCACCTGTGCCTGCGTTCCGGCATGCGCATCTTCCTGATCGACCGCAGGTCGAACCAGCATCGCCGCTGTATCCAGCGCCGCCACGGTAGTTCCTCGTCCTGGCGCTTAAACAGGCACAAGCTTGCCAGACACCAGCACGATTGGAACCAGCGTCGGGTAGAACGCGAATAGCCGTCGAAGCGGTCTTATACGTAACCAGTCATCAGTGGACTGTTGGTGCCGCCCAGCGCCGAGAAAATCACTAGCAGCCCGGGCATCAACGCGTTCTGGTGAGGCAAGCAGCTACGACGGAGCGTATTCCCAGCATAGTCGCATCGATGCCGAAGTAGACCTTATGCCATTAGCGCCGGTAATCCGCGCTCTGCTTCTTTGTCTTCCACTCGCCTTCGCCGAGGATCTTGATGCCGGTATTATCGCCCAGCAGGTGCAAGCCCGTCGTCGAGCGTGCCTCAATCGTCATCGCTGGATGTTTTTGGCATCGGCCGACTGCACTAGAGACAGGCACTTGCTAGTCCAAACCAGCCAGCTTAAGCAAACTTTGCGCCATCCCCATCACCTAACGCAGCGTCAGGTTGAGTAGGCCTTTAATGGTCGGGCAGAATTCGATTGCTGTCTCGCTGTACTTAGGGCTGCGGCCCCGCTTGCCGCTGACACAGCAGTGTCAGCGGATATCCTTGTCCAGCTAGACTAGCGACGAGCCACAGGCCTTCAGCTGCATTGAATTCTTTCCAATTAGTCCTTCGGTATTTTAGTTTGGCTAAGAAATGAATGTCGTCAAATTACCTGCCGAGCATGGCCTCTGCATAGACAGGTTTGTGCAACAACGCCTCGCTGGCCCCTCCTCCAGTGTCAAGTTTTTCACTACCAACCTCGGCCACAATATTTACTACCCCCAAAACGAAAACCATTGTCTAGTATTTATTTTCCGAAAAAACTCATTCAATAATAGACCCAATCAATACAGTGTGGCGCCAATTAAAGGCGCAAGGCTATCTAACTATTATCAGAATAATAAAAACTCATCCAATAATTTCAAGTTGTGGACAATCGCCTCAGTTGAAGCATCTAGGTTAAATCTCTGCGAATTTTCGTAATCCCAAAACACACCAGGAATAAAATAGTGAGGACCAATAGCCAGAGATAATACAGAAAGAAAAATACCTCTATCATTTTTTACTCTGTATTCAACAACATGTTTAGCATTTAAAAGATATCTAATAAAATACCCCAACTCCAGATCCTCAGTTGGATATTGCTCTTCAAATATAAAAATTTTCCTGCCATCAATATTTTCATAATACGAAGAAATGGTGTTAAATAATTCAGAAAAACTCGACATTTCATTATTTAATTGCATGGTAAAATTTCCCATCAAATACGATCTTATAACCTTTTTCGCTCAGATGAAGATACTCAAGCTGTGTAAAACTCCCTGGTAGAGCAGACATCGGATTTCCTGTGAATAAGAATTTTTTACCTTGAGCTATTTGTTGATCTAGAAACATTTTGTTAACATTCCACATTTTTTCAGCACCTAATTGACTTTCAACTGTTGCCCAATCTGACATTGAGAAGTATGTCGCGTTTCTGGCTTTCGCAACTTCGTCATAAGAGTCAACGCTACCTCTAATATATTTTCCAAGAACTACTTCGAGTGCACTGGAATTATGTGTAGAGCTAATCGCTGCTTGATGAAAAGCCTTTTCGATTAAATCTGCTGGAGCACCGTCGCTATGGAAGTTATTAAGCAATCTCGCAATTGCTTGCTCTCCTGCATCGATGTCTGACCCACCATGGAGACCTTTCGCTACATCGACGACCGCATCTACTCCTTTTCCAGCTAAATTGGTAGCCTTGATTACTGCATTGCTGCTCGCTAATATTAGGTTATCAGAAGCATTTACTGTTGCTATCACGCCCTTTCCAACCAGACTAGCGGCCTTGGCAACTGCTGCATCACCACTAACCATTAGCAGACCATCAAGCGTACTTTTTGCAAGCTGGTCATGTAATGTTCCTTCTTGAACATTTGGCGTAGCTCGCACTTCGGGTGAGCCTAGCGGATATATCGTAGCTTTACCATCACTTCCGAATATAATTTTGTTACCCGCGCGCGTTGCCTCGTTTATGAGTGCATTGCAATCGGCAGACAACCCCAATGCACAAGCATTAGTGATCAATTGGTCACGCTGTTGTGACAAAATAATCAACTTATCTCGACGCTCACAAGCGCTTTGATCACCATTGTTACAGGCCACCACCGCGTAATCAAATTGTGCCTGCTCAGACCTTTTGATGCCACTGCTATGCTGCTTGAGGTAATTGTTGGCAATCTGATTAGTACCGGTAACTGCACCAGAAGTGCCTCCGACCGCAGCACCTATGCTTGCGCCCACTGCAGTAACAGTCGCGACGCGCGCAAAGCCAGTCAAGCCTAAGTTGGTCATTGACTTACCAATGAATGGTGCTGCTGCAGCACTGGAACCCGCCCCCAGTGCACCTTCTAATCCTGCCCCCATTGCACCAAGTACTGCATGCGCTGCGACGCGATAAGCACCGCCTTCCTCCCACTTCTGCGCTTCGTCCAAATTACCCTGAGTCTTCAGTTCGTCGACTTTAATTGCTGCATAATCGCCAATTTCCTTGGCCAAACGCGGTAAAGCTGTACTGGTTATCTGCATCTGCGCATTTACCTCCTCGAGTGCCTGCGCTCCCGTCCAACTCTTTGTAAGTGCCTGGGCTGTATCCTTATCGGTCTGCACGTTACGATTCAGGTTTGCAGTCGTTTGTCCAAGCGAAGTCGCGATAGTCAGAGTCCCGCCGCTGACGCCACTTCTTGTAATGCTGTCCTGGCTAGCACTCACGAGCCCAATCCCAGGCGCAATACTTGGAGAGAACGAACTTCCGCTTTGATTCTTTCCGACATTCGTTCCAAGATTTACACCACTGGCATCAGAGCGATCCCTGTTCTGAATGTCCCTGAACGACAGCGTAGCTGTGGTTAAACTGTTATTACCATCTTTGATAGCGTTGTCGCTACTACTGATCACGCCACCCTTCAAATCTGTATTTCCTGCTACCTGGACTTGGAACCCGCCATCTCCAGCGCGAATTCCACTTTGCTCCTGCACACTGGCATAATCGTTATGTACCCTGCTTAGGCTTACGCTTGCGCTGACTTCACTTGCAGGCCCAATCGTTCCAGACACACTCAAGCTCTGGCGCCTTCCATCCAAGGTTGCCGTGTCCTGCAGGCTCTCGATATTCAGGTTGCCCTTGACATCGGTAATCACCCGGTTGCCACTGGCCACGGCTCCCTTCAGGTTGAGGTCACCACCCGTAGAAATTGTCAACCCGTCACCAGCAGTGACATGGCTGTTAACTTGCGTCGTGCCTTCACCGTCGACATTACCCCGGCTCGCACTGGCGCTAGCCGTCAAGCCAAACTGAGTCTTTGAGCCGATCTCGGCCGCTACGCCAATCGCCGCACTCATGCTTTTGCTCTGACTATGCTGACTTTCCGTGTCATGCGCGGCCAGCAGGTTGACCTGGTTCTCGGCGGCCAGCAATATATTGCCTGACACGTGCACGTCACTGCCGATGATGTCGATGTTGCTGGTTTGCCCGCCGCCGGTTGCGCGAAGTGTGACGTTTTTGCCAGCGTTGAACACACTGCCGCTATGATTGCTGTCAGTCGTCAGCTCAGTATTTTTGCTTTCGGAATGGCCGACCATCAGGCTGACTCTAACGTTCGGCCCATTTTTGGTGACATCGTCGACAGCATCTTTTGCGGCCATGGCTGCGGCCGAAGCCGCAAGCGCCCGGATCCGCGTGTCCTTCGACTGGGATGCTGCGCTGCTCATGCCTTGGAAAGTCTGGATCGCATTCACGACAGAACCGCCAATGGCGAGAGTCAGCCCATCTTGCACCGTCGTCTGTTCGACCTTGCCGTTCGAGTTGTCCCGCCCTGGATCGACAGTGATGCTACGGCCATCCAGCACCATGTCCATCCCGGCAGCCAGATCGCTGCCATTCACCTTGATCGCGTCGCCAGCGATGATATTCAGGTTCCCACCCAACGAACCCACCATGCTGCGCGACTGTCCACTTTGTACCGTCGCATCCCGGCTCTGGTCGGTCGTCGTGGTCCGCGTGCCGTAACTAAAGCCGAATCCATCTCCGCTCAGGATGCCGCTTTCCTTCACCTTCGTATGATGCTGTTCGGTCAGGGTACTGGTAGCGGCCTTGATGTTCACACTGCCGCCCGCTGCCAGGGTAACGTCCCCATCACCTGCAATTGCGCTACCCAGTACATTGATGTCCTTGCCTGCGCTCACCTCGACAGTCTTGCCCGACAAGGTGCTGCCGATCGCCTGGCTGCTGGCAAAGTAATCCGCCTGTTGCGACGTCTTGCTCTTCATGAAACTGCTGGAAGTGCGCGTCGATGCCGTATCCGACAAGTACTGTTCCTGGGTGGAGACAATATTGATATTGTCCGTGGCGCTGAGGTTGAGCGCTTCGCCCGCAACCAGTGAGCTGCCGGTGACGTTGATCGCGCCCTTTTCGACGAGACCAGCGGCAACCGTCAAGCCACCGGTAGCAGATATCGCTGCGCCCACGACCGTTTGGTTCTGGTGTACCTGCTTGTCGTATTGCTTGCTGCGCGGGTCGTTCTGCAGCGACGAGTTGGCCTCGTTGACCACCTTGTCGATATTGATGCTTCCACCGGCCAGCAACTGACCAGCGCCGCTGCCTGCGGTGCCGATCGCGACTTGCGCCCCACTCAAGTTCAGATCGCCCATGGCCGCGATCCTCAGGTCGCCAGTGGTGCTGACCTGGCTCAGCTGGTGGGTGATGCTGCTGTTCTTCTCCGTATAGCCATTGATCTGGGATTGGTAGGTGCTGCCGGTCTGGATCGTGCCAAAGCTGATGTTCCTCCCTGCCGAGATGTCGGCGCTACCGGCGCTGATCTGGCCTGCCAGATCGCTCAAGTCACGTCCCGCCACGATCTCCAGCGCACCCGTCGCCTTGATCGATGCCTGGTTCGACAGCGAAGTATGGCTGCTGCTGTTCGGCCCGAAGTCGAATGCCTGCGTGACCGCCAGCGACTCGTTCCTGACGTCTCCTTGCGCCATCAGCCCTACCGTGCCGCCCTTGATCGTCCCACCCTGGTTGACGATGTCCTGGGCAGCCACAAGCATCGTACGGCCATTGCCGCCATCAATGACACCGCCCTTGTTGGCGATGCTTTCCGTCGTGTTGATGGTCACGCCGTTACCGGCGACCAGGGCGCCGCCCGGCTGCAAGGCACGATTGTCGACGTGCGCAAGATAGACCTTCGGCGCCAGCACGGTTTCGGTACTGCCGGCGGGCAGCATGACCGTCTGGGTCTCCATCCAGACGATGTCGCTGGTCAGGCGGCTGACTTGCTCCGCGCTCAGGGCCACGCCCGGACGCAGCCCGAACTCGCGCGCAACGCTGACGCCATTGGTCAGCAACGCCTTGTACGTGCTGTCGTCGCTGGCTCCGCTGTACAACACATGACCGGTCAGTTCCGCCAGCTGTTCGCGCACCAGGCGCTGTTCGTAGAAGCCGTCACCGAGGCGCTTCTGCGTAGTTGCCGGATCGTAGGCCAGCTGTTTCAACAGGTAGTCGCTGCTGGTCCACTGCTGCTGGTTCGCAAACTGGGGCCGCGTCTCGAACAGGTAGCTGCCGTTGGTGTCCGGATTGCGGATGAAAAGGCCGCTCAGTGCGACTTTGACGATGCTGCCCAATCCGGCACCGTGCACATTCGCCGCTTCCTGGCCAAGCGATGGACCAGCGTTGGCGCGCACGCTGCCCAAACGGACGTCATTACGGGCAGCCGAAACCGCACCGCCCAGGCGCCCATTATTGCTGGCGCCACTTTGGGCAACAGCGCCATGCGCGACAAAATTGTTAGCGTCGCCACCCGTGGTTGCTCCGTCGAGTGTCTCGGCATCATTGGCGTAAGCGCTACCGGCGATTTTATCGCCACTCTGGAATGCATTGGCGTTCCCGTTTGTGGCCGCGTGCGGACCCGTTGACAAACCACTGCCGCCGCCACTCGCCGTGGCCTCGCCGCTCACCCCGACATCGGCGACGGCCGCGCCGCCGGACACCTGTCCTCCCGCGAGTCCGCTGACGCCGGCACCGGCGGCGACGTGCACGCCCGCCAGCCCATCGCCATTGCCCACAGCCACGGCATTTCCTCCAACCGCACCACCGATGCTGGTATGTGCCGAGACATGCGTATCGCTTGTGCCGGCGCCAGTAGCGCCGCTGCCGATTACGTTGACCGTCTCCCGGATATTCCCTACCGTACCTGCAGTCACATCCACATTGCTGAAATTCCGGCCCGTGATGCTGACTCCCTGCCCACCCTCGATAATGCCCCTCACCGCACCGATCTCCTCCGAAATCGATGGCTGCTGATAGGAGACGGCCTGTCCCGCGTATGTGTACCAGGTACCGTCGAAGTTATGAGTCCGGTACAGCGTAGCGCCAACATTGGTACGGGTGCCTGCACCGTCGATGACGAGTGTCCCTTTTGCCTTGATGTCGCCAAACCGGTTCTCGAGCGCGCCGCCGACCGTCAGGTGCATATTGCCGCCGGAGAGAATCTGGGCGACGGCGCCGGCGCCCGGCGCCACCCGATCTTCGATTGCGACATGGTGCGCATCCGAAGATACCTCCATCTGCTCTCTTATCGGCCCCAGCCAACGGATGGTGTCGAGCAGGCGTGTGGTGCGCGGATCATCGTAGCCGGGTTGGGTGACCATGCGGATGCAATCGCTGCTGCAGTTACCATACTGATTCGAGAAGCTGACCGTGGCATCCCAATGCGTCACGTCATTCGCATGCACGAGCGCATCGCTCGCGGGCCCACCCTGATCCGGATTGGCGACCTGGTCGTCGTTCTCGGTGTAATAAATGACGCGCGTGCCCTCCGACAGGATCAAGCGGCGCTGCGTACCGTAGTTGGCCGAATAAATGCCCGACACTGCGACGTAGAATGCCGAGTCGTTGGCATGGGTCCGGATCACCGCACGGTGCACGGCACGGCCGTCCGGCGTGTAAATGATTTCGTGTTCCAGGATGTCGGATGGATTGACGAAATAGACTTCACGTGGCCGGTAGTTTGCGGCGGTCGTCTCGAACGCATTGTGATTGTCGCCATACTGGTACCAGCTCGGCATGGTCATGTGGACGGTTTCATCCACCGTCTTCACCTGCACGATCTGCACGTTCTCGCGTACGTTGTTCAAGGTGTCTGCATTGATGGCCAGGTTGCCGCCCGCCTCGATCGTCGACGAGACGTTGTTCACGATGTCGGTACTGCCGCAGTCGCAAGCGCCGATCGTCAGGTCACCACTGCTGTACAACGTTGCGCCGCCGGTGTTGTTCAGGGTGCCGGTCACGCCCAGCCCGAGCGAGCCGGTGGCGCCGATCAGCGCGGTCGAACCGGCGTTGTCCAGGTTGGCGGTCACGACGGCGACGTTTCCGCCGATGATGCCACCGTTGTTGGCGACATTGGCCGCACTGATAGCCAAGGTGTCCTCGCCGTTGATGTCACCCGCATTGGCCAGGTTGCCGCTCGCGTTCAGGATGACGTCCTGGCCTGCGATGGTGGCGCCAGCCTGATTGCTGATCTGCTGAGCGGAGAGCGTCAGCGTGCCTGCCGCTTCCAGGGCAGACGCATTCGTGATACTGCCGCTGACGGACAGGCTCAGGTTGCGATTGGCGCGGATCTGCTGGACGCCACCGTTCTGCACGAAGTCGCCGTCCAGCGACAAGTCCAGGTCACGGCCGCCGAACAACTCGCCCAGGGCGCTGACCGTGCGGATGTCGACCAGCAGGTCGCGGTCGGTGGCGATGCGCCCGCCCTGGTTGCTCAACTGCTGGGCAGTCAAGACCAGATCGGCGCCGGAACCGCTACCGGTGCCGAGGCGTCCACCGTCGTTGTTCACCACACCGGCATGGATGATGGCATTCCCGCCCGAATAGATTTCGCCGCTGTTCGTGAACGACGCGCCACCCTGGTCGAAAGTGAACGCGCCGGCGCTGTTGATCTTGCCCTGGTTCGCGAGCTGCCCGGTAATGGCCAGTGCAAGGTCCTTGCCCGAGGCAAGCGTCGCGCCGGACTTGTTCGACAAGGTCTGGCCGGACAGGAGCAGATTGCCCATCCCGGCGATGGTACCGCCATTGACGATACTGGTCTGGCTCAGCAACCGGGTATCGCCACTGCCGGCATTGACGATCCGGCCACTGCCGTTGTCGATCGATTCGCCGGCGAGCGTCAGACTGCTCCCGGCGCCCAACGTTTCGATGACGCCATCGCCGTTGCTGATGGTGCCAGACGTGGTCAAGGTCAGGTCAGCGCCGGCCTGCAGCGTGCCATGGCTGTTGTCGACGACGCCGGCAAGCGTGAAACTGGCGGCACCGTCCGCAAGTATCGCGCCCCCATGATTATTTAACGCGGCACTCGTGACCGTAATGTCCGAGCCCGAGCCGGTCACGGTCGAGATCTGGCCGCCGGTGTTGTCGAACGATGCCGAGGCCAGGCGGATATCGGCGGCCGCGACGATCCGGCCGCTGTTGGCAAACGTCACCGTCGCTTGATCAAGACTCAGCGTACCGCCAGTGCTGATGGCGCCGGCATTGGACAGCTGTTGGCGCACATTGAAGGTCAAGGCATGGCCGGACGACATCTGGCCGCCTGCCAGGTTGCTCAGCACCTTAGCGTGCAAGTCCAGCGCGCCATTCCCGGCAATAGCCCCGCTGTTGGTGATGCCATTCGTGACGGACAAGGTCGTCAGGCCGGCACCGGCATTGACGATCCGTCCGCTGCTCTCGACCGACTGCGCCTGGATGTCCAGGGCGCCAGCTGCAGCTTCGATCGTGCCGCTACCGTTCGCCAGTGCTCCGCCCGACGTCAACTCAAGACCTGCGCCGCCATGCAGGGCGCCGCCGCCATTGGTCACATCGCCGGCCACTTCGGCCCGCAACAGACCATCGGCAGAGACCGTGCCCCCGCTATTATCCAGGGTGCGTGCATTCAGATTGATTGCGGCACCCGATTGATTCACCGTGTACAGTTGACCGCCATGGTTGCCGATCGTGGCGGCGCTGATGTCGATGGCGCCGCCTGCACCGATCCGTCCACTGTTGATGAAGCTGGCCGTCGCCTGATCGAAACGCAGACTGCCGCCACTGCTGATGGCCCCGCCCTGGTTATCCAGCAGTTCGCGCACCTGCAGGTCCAGAGCGGCGCCTGCGCCAATCGATCCTGCACTAGCGTTTTGCAGGGTCTGGCCAGACAACACGAGCGAACCATTGCTGGCGATGGTGCCGGCGTTTATGATGCCGCCGGCGCTGGTGATGGCGGTGGCGCCGCTGCCGGCGTTGATGAGACGTCCACTGCTGTCGATCGATTGCGCCTGCACTGCCAACGCACCACCCGCGGCCTCGATCGTGCCGCTGCCGTTGGCAAGTGCACCGCCCACGTTGAACGTCGTCCCGCTTCCACCGTGCACGAGGCCGCCGCCGTTGCTTGCACTATCGCCGACATCTACCTGTACCAGCCCATCCGCGGAAATCGTCCCATCGGTGTTATCGAGGCTGTTCGCGCGCAGGTCGATCATGGCGCCCGAGTCATTCGCCGTGTACAGCTGGCCGCCATGGTTGTTCACGGTGGCGGCGACGATGCCGATGGCGCCCGCGGCGCCGATCCGGCCGCTGTTGGTGAACGTTGCACTGTCGCGGTCAAACGCCAGGGCGCCGCCGCTCGTCATGACGCCGGCGTTGGTGAGCTGCTCACGACCATCCAGCAAAAGTGCACCGCCGGACGAGAACTCGCCGCCAGAGAGGTTAACTAGGCTGGAAGCGTGCAGTTCCAGCGTACCGCTGCCAGCTACAAGCCCGCTGTTGGCGATCGCGCCGGCGCTGGTGATCGTCGTGGCGCCGGTGCCCGCATTGATGATGCGTCCACTGCTGCCGAGCGATTGCGCATGGATTGCCAGCGTACCGGCAGCGGTCTCGATGACGCCGCTGCCATTGTCCAGCGCACCCTGGACATCGAGCGCCGTGCCTGTCCCGCCATGGATCGTGCCGTCGCTGTTGCTCACATTGCCGGCGACATCGGCCCGCAACATGCCATCCGCCGAAACCATGCCGCCCGTGTTATCCAGGCTCGCCGTGCGCAGATCGACGGCCGCGCCGGAACCGTTGACGGTGTACACCTGGCCTGCGCGATTGTCGATCGCCGCGGCAGCGATATCGATGGCGCCGCCCGCGCTGATGCGGCCGGTGTTGGTGAAACGGGCAGCCGACTGGTCGAACGTCAGCGCCCCGCCACTACTGATGGTGCCTTGGAGATTATCCAGTTGCCGCTGCACCGTCAGTTCCAGAGCACCACCCGAAACGATTGTACCGCCGCCGACATTGCGCACATCCTGGGCCGACAGCGCGAGCGCGCCGTTGCCGCCAATCGTGCCGCTGTTGACGATGGTGCCCGCACTGTCGACCGTCGTCGGGTCAGTGCCTGCATTGACGATGCGTCCCGCCGCGTTGTCGATCGAACCGGCTTGCAGCGCCAGCGTGCCGGATGCTCCCGTCGACTCCAGCGTGCCGCCGGCGTTCGTCAGGGCGCCGTTCGCGCTCACGCGCAACTGTCCCAGTGCCTGCACCTGGCCCTGCGTGTTGTCGAAAGACGCGTGTGCGTTCAGGGCGGCGTTGCCGGCCGCGCTTATCGTGCCGCTACGGTTGCTCAGCGTGGATTCACTGCCCAACACGATATCGGTGCCGGAGACGGTGGCGATCTGGCCGCCATCGTTGGCGATCGATGCCCCGTGCAATGTCACGCTGCCGGCGGCCACGATTTCGCCACTATTCACGATGCGCGCCTGCGCCTGGTCCATGCTCAGCGTTGCGCCGGCGCTGATCCTGCCGGCATTGTCCAGCGCCTGGCGAACCTGCAGGTCCAGCGCGGTGCCGGCGGCGATTGTCCCGCCGGCCTGGTTATGGAAAGCCTGCGCGCTCAGGTGCACACTGCCGTTGCCGGCCACGGTTCCGCCGTTGACGACATCGTTCGTGGCCGTAATGCGCGTCGCGCCGCTTCCGATGTTTGCCAGGCGCCCCGCGCTGTTGTCGATCGACGCCGCATGCACGTTCAACGCCGCAGCGGCATTCGTCACCTCGATCACGCCGGACTGATTGCCCAGGCTGCCAACGGCGTCGATGTCCATCGCGGTGGCGGCGCGCACTGCGCCCCCGCGATTATCGAACGCCCCGCCTGCGACGATGCGCACGGCGCCGTCCGCCGCAACCGTTCCTCCCGCATTGGACAGCTCGTGCGCGTGCAGCGTGACGTCGCTGCCGCTCGCGACGCTGCCATGGTTCGCGACCGTGGCCGCCGCTGCATCGAGCGTCAGTGCATCCTGGCTGCTGATTGCCCCGGCATTGGCGATGCTATGGCCGGCGTCGATGCGCAGGCTGCCGCCCGACGCGATACTGCCGCCGGCCTGATTATCGAGCATCCCGAAAGCCAGGGCCAGGTTACCGTTGCCGGCGACAAGTCCCCGGTTGACGAACCCTCCGGCAACCGATACGCTGGTCGCGTTGCTGCCGGTGTTGACGATGCGTCCGCTGCCGTTGTCCAACGCGCCAGCCTGCACCACCAGCGTCGCTGCAGGATCGAGTGCCTCGATCGCGCCGCCGTCGTTTTCTACGCTAGCCGCGGCGCTCAGCCGCAGCGAACCAGCGGCCTGCAATGTGCCCTGTGCGTTGTCGAAGCCGCCTGCGCTGTGCAGTTGCGCGTCACGGTCGGACAGGATGCTGCCGCCACGGTTGACGATGTTCGCCGCATCGAGGGCCAGCCCGGCGCCCGAACCCCTTGCGGTGGCGAGCTGGCCGCCAGCGTTATCGAACACGTCGCTGGCCAGCGTCAGCGCGCCGTTGGCCACGATCAAGCCGCTGTTGCGCACCTCGGCCGTCCGGGCCGCGAGGTCGAGCGTGCTCCCGCTGTTCACGGAACCCGCATTCTCGAAGCGCGTACTGAACGTCGTGGTCATTGCCTGGCCCGAAGCCAGCGTACCGCTTCTGCCGTTGACCAGGGTTGCGGCCTGAAGATCGAGCGCGCCGTTGCCGGCAACCAGGCCGTCGCTGGTCAGTCTGCCGGCGGCAGAAACGTCGGTGCGGCCCCGGCCGACATTGACGATGCGTCCACTGCCATTGTCGATGGCATCCGCCCGCAGCGCCAGCGTCGCATCCGTGCCGCTCGCCTCGATGACGCCGCCATCATTGGACAATGTTGCACCGGTCGTCACCTGTACCGTCGTCACGCCGCCAAGCCTGCCCTGGCTATTGTCCAGCGCAGCGTCGACGCCGAGCGCCAGTCCCCGTTCAGCAACGATGCTGCCGCTGCGGTTAGACAGGCTGGCCGCCTGCAGGGTCACGCCGGCGCCGGAACCACTGGCGGTAGCGACCGTACCGCCATCGTTGTCGACCGCGCCGGCACGGATCGCAATGTCGGCATTCGCCGCGATCGTGCCGTGGTTGACCAGCGCCGCATCTGCCGCGTCCAGCGACAATCCGGCGCCGCTGCTGATCGTGCCGGTGTTGTCCAGAAGCGCCTGCGCATGCAGGGCCAATTCGCTGCCGGCGACCATATTGCCGCCCGCCTTGTTCACGACGGATTGTGCGTCCACGTGGAGCGCACCATTTCCCGACAGTTCACCGCTGTTGACCAGCATGGTGTTTGCCTGCACACGGGTATCGCCGCCGCCGGCATTGACGATGCGGCCGGCCTCGTTCAGCAATGCGCCCGCATGCAATTGCAGGGTACTGTCGGCGGACAGGGTCTCGATGCCGCCGCCGCTGATGTCGACCACGCCGCCCGCATCCAGTTGCAGTTGACCCCTGGCCTGCAACAGTCCGCCCCGCCCGTCGATACCGTCCACAACCGCCAGGGTCGCATCGCGATCGGCTACGATTGCACCATCCTGGTTGCCGATGGCGTGCGCGCTGACCAGTATGTTCGCGTTGGAACCCCGGGCCGTGGCGATCCTGCCTCCCGCATTCTCGAGGGCCGCCACTGACAGGGCAAGCGGGCCGCCGGCCACGAGGGTACCGCTGTTGCACAGGCCTGCCTGTGCCTGATCCATATGCAACATGGCGGCAGCGCTGATGGTGCCGGCATTGTCCACTGCCCGGCTGACCGCCAGCTCGATGCCGGCGCCGGCGCTGATCACACCGGTGGTCTCCAGGCTGGTGGCCACGATGTTCAACTGGCCGTTCCCGGCAATCAAACCGCTGCTCGCGATATGGCCCGCTGCACTGATGTTGGTCGCACCATCGCCGACGCCGGCAATGCGTCCATCAGCGTTATCGATCCCTGCAGCCCGTAGATCCAGCGTACCGTGCACACCCAACGCTTCGATCACGCCAGCCTGGTTGCGCAACGCGCCGTCGATCCGCGCGTCGAGCGAGCCTGCCGCCTGCAGCACGCCGCCACCGTTGTCGGCCGCCCCACGCACCTGCACGGCCACGTCGCCGTCCGCCATCAGACGTCCGCCGCGGTTGTCCAGCGCGTTGGTTGTCAGGTCCAGTCCCGATCCCTGCACGCTATTGAGGGCGCCGCCCCGGTTGTCGACCTGGTCCAGGTTCAGACGCAAGCCCATGCCGGCAGTGAGTGCGCCGCTGTTGAGCAGCGTCGCTTGCGCCTGGTCGAAGTTCAGCGTGCCTGCCGTGCCGATGCTGCCACCGCGATTGACCAGGGCGCCGCTGACAGCCAGTTCAAGGTCGCCACCGGCATTGATGACACCTGCGGCGCCGCTGGCGAGCGTCCGGGCCTTGAGCGTGAGCTGTCCGTTGACGCCGATCAGGCCATTGTTGTCGATGGAGCGATCGGCCTCGACGACGGATGCCTCCAAACCGGAAGCGGCAATCGTTCCCCCATCGTTGCCGATCTCGGCGCCATGCAACAGCATGCCGGCGGCGCTCTCGATGCCGCCGTTGCGGTTCTCGATGCGTCCGCCCGCATCCAACAGCAAGCCAATACTGGCGCGGATGCGCCCCGCTTCGTTAACCACATCGCCCCGCACTGCGAGCTGCGCCGTACCATCGGCCTGGATCGTACCCGCCCGGTTGACGAGGCTTCCTGCCGTCAGCGACAGCGCATTGCCGCTACCCGCCGCAGTCGCAATCGTACCTGCGCTATTGTCCACGGAGGTGGCCGTGATCGTCACGTCGCCCTGCGCGACCAGCTTGCCGCTGTTGTTCAATTGCGCCGTCGCCTGGTTCATTTGCAGGCGACCGCCGGCCTCGATCCTTCCCGCATTGGCCAGTACGGCGTCCAGCGCAAGTTCCAGACCGCCTTGCGAGGTAATGCTCCCGCCGGCGTCATTGCGCAATACATGCGCTGCGATACCCATTTCGCCATTGCCGCCGATCAGGCCGCGGTTGGCGATACTGCCGGCCGCCAGCGTCGTCCTGCCGCTACCGGCATTTGCGATCCTGCCGTCGCCGTTATCGATGGCGGCACCGGTCATGGTCAGGCTGCTGCCGCTGTCCAGCGTCCCGATGCTGCCCGCGCGGTTCTGGATCTGGCCGGATGCCTCGAGCACCAGGTCACGAGCGGCCTGGATGGTACCGCCGCTGTTTTCCACGTCGCCATGCGCCCTGACGACAGCATCGATACCGGATGCGATCGTACCGCCCGTGTTGGCGAGCAGCCCACCGGTGATATTCAGTGCCCGTGCCGCGGAGATCGCGCCGCCGCTGTTGTCCAGCGCGCCGGTACGCAAGTCGGCATTGCCGCCGATCGTCCAACGGCCCTGTGCAGAACTGGCCGCACCACTGTCGAAGGACAAGTCACCGGTCACGTTCAAGGTGCTGCCGCTGCCGCTGAGCGTTCCAGTCCGCAGATGCAGCGCACCGCCCATGTCCAATGTGCCGTTGTCGAGCGCCATCTCGCCGCCAACCGTCAGCAGTGCCTGGGTAGCGCCAAGCTGGCGCAGCGTGCCGCCGCTGTTGTCCAGCTGTTCGGCCACATCGACCGAGAGCCTGGTGGCCTGCAGCAGCCCCTGCCGGTTGCTGAAGGCGCCGAGAGCGCCGTCGAATGCTGCACCGACCAGCAGCCTGCCCTGGTCGTTGATGAAGCGCTGGGTATGTACGTCGAAACTGCGCAGTATCGTCAGCACACCGCCGGTATTGTCGACATCCGGCCCGGAGACGGACAGGCTGCTGACGAGCATCTGGCCGCCGCGGTTTTCCAGCGTACCGGCCCTTAACACGGTTTCGCCATTGGCCGTGATCGCGCCCGAGGCGTTGTCGAGCAGCCGGACCTGCAACCGGCCATCCGCCAGCGCCGGCATCGGTGTGGATGGCTGGCCAGTACCGGCCGCAGGTCCATCTTGTCCGGCGCCGTTGCCGCTATTGCCGATGTTGCCAGAGGCGACAGTGTCGGCTGGAGCGCTAACCCCATTGTCGGCGCCCGCGCTACCGCCGGCGTCTGCAGCAGCGGGTACGCTTTGCTTTCCGAGCACGCCCGTGTTGTTGGCCACACCCGTCGCTTCGATTGCGAATCCTTGCGCTCCAGCCTGCACGATGCTGCCCCGGGCATTGCGCAAGGTGTCGCCGGTCAGGTCGATTCGCTGCGCTTCGATGCGTCCGCCATTGTTGTCGACCTCACCCTGGACCACGATCAGCGCTTCCTTGCCGCTCGCGAGTTGCCCGGCATTGACCAGGCTTCCCGCAGTTAGCGCCAGCGTCTGGCCAGCCTGCATGCTGCCCTGGTTGTCGATACCGATGGCACTCGTCTGCAGGCGCTGGTCTGCGGACAGCGAGCCGCTGTTTTCCAGACGGCAGCTCGCGGTAACGACCAGGTCACCCGCTGCGGCGCCGGTCGCACCGGCGTTGCGCACGCCAACGCCAGCTTCGGTGCCCACCAGGTAGATCTGGTTGGCATACATGCCGCCCAACTGCGCGACGTCGACCGCATACAGCGGCGCCGCATCGGACGCCTGCCTGGTCTGCGTCACCGTGGCCTGTGCGCTTGCCGCGACGTCGTTCACGCCAGTGATCACGTCCAGCCGCTGCGCCCACAGTCCCGCATTGACCTGCAGCGAACGGGCGATCAGCGCCGCGTAGTCCGTCCTGCTGGCGTCCAGGCCGGCGCCGTCGACGACGATCTGGCCGCGCTGGACCGAATAGCCCTTGAGCCGGCCGTCTTCGAACACCGGGCTGCCCGTCGTGAGCGTCGCGCGGCTGACGTTGATGAAGCCGCCGCCATCGACGACGATGCCGGCCGGGTTGGCGATGATGGTCTCGGCGCGGTCACCCGCCACCTCGATGTAACCTTGCAGGCGGCTCGGATTGCTGGACCGGACCTCGTTCAGGATCACGCGCGCCGTGCCGTTGCCCAGCCATGGATTGCCCTGCACCCAGCCGCCCAACTGGGTCTGCACGTTGGTACGCGAATTGTTCAGGATGGCGCCGCTTTTCGGCACGTCGAACTGCGAATACACATTGCGCGACACGCCGGCCGCGCTGGGAGTCTGGATGTTCACCTGCGGTACGCCATTCGCCGCATTGAGCACCGTGGCACGCTGCTGGCCAGGCGCATTCGGATCCGCGACGATCTGCGCCAGCGCGCCATCGCCAAGCAGAACACCGCTGAATCCTATCCCGATCAGCAAGGCCATGCGCCGCAATGCGGGGAGCCGCATCACGCCTGGCGCCGGCATGGCGGCCAAGCCCTGGCCCGGCCCCTTGGACTGGCTGCGTGCTGTTTCGGCCACGACCATGCACATGCCGCGGGCTTGGTTGAATACGATCCGGTAGCGAAGTTTGTTCATGGCGTGTCAGTATTCGAAGTTGAGATTGAAACCCGCAGTGACCTTGGCGGTGTGGAAGGCGGACGGCTTGCGCAGCGGTGCGCCGGCAAACACGTCGGCCTGCAGCCGGCCCAGCTGGCCGCGCCAGCCGAGTGCCGCGCCAGTCAGGCGCTTGCCCACCAGGCCAGCCGACGCCGGACCGGATACGACGCCATGGTCGAGTGCCGCGTACACCTGCTGGCTGGTGCCGGAGAGATTCCAGGACAGGTCATTGCGTACGAGCCAGCCGCGTTCCGATGACAGGCTGGCTTCGCCATCGAAGCCGCGGACCGTATAGCGTCCGCCAATGGCAAACCGGTCCTGCGGCACCAGGGGCGTGCGGTTCCATTGCGCGCGCCAGGCACTCTGAAGGGCAAAGGAAGGTCCAAGTGGGATGCTCAGGGTCACGTCGGCATTGAACAGGCGTGGACGCGATGTACCTTCTCCGTATGCCTCTTCCGGTGCCGGCAAGGTCCCGAAATCCGATGTGCCGACCTTCCAGCTCAATGCCGCGTCCAGCGTGCTACTGGCGATGAATTCCTTGTGATGGAGTCCAGCGGCAAAACCGCCCATTTGACGGCGCTGGACTTCGACCTCGGTATCGTCGATGAAATTGCGGCTGCGCCGCTGGTAGCCGCGCAAGGACAGCGTGGTCTTGCGCACTGCATCGCGGTAGACGAGCCGCGCCAGTTTCAGCTCGGTGTTGGTGCTGGTGCCGCTGTAGACGTAATCCTGGCTGGCGCCCGCTACGGTCTGGTGGTAGCGGTAGTCGTTCACCTGGAGACTCGCCAGCCAGTAACCGTAGGGAATCGAATAATGCAGCGCATATCCTTTGGTCCCGTGGGCGCCGCTGGTGCTGTCGCCCGGCAGGTTGCGGTTCAGCGTCGCGTAGAACAGGTCATACAGGCCGATCGGATTATCGAGCGACAGCGTGATGCCGCCCTGGTAGGCGCCGGTCGACTCGGTGCCGCTGTCATCCGCCGAAAAGCTGATGCGATACCCCCGGCCAGCCGCCCACTTGATGAGCAGGTCGCTCTCGCCCGGCTGCTCGCCGGGGATGATCTGGATGTCGCCCTGGGCGCCGGGTACGCGCTTGAAGTTTTCCAGCCCCTGTTCGATCGCACGCAGGTTCAGGATGTCGCCACTGCGCGCTGGGAGCGCACTGGCATGGCCGCCGCGCGGCGCGACGCCGGCAAAGCGGATCGCGCGAATTCGTCCAGGGACCATCTTCAAGCGAAGTTCGCCGCTGCGCAGGTCCTGGGGCGCAGCCAGGATCCGGCTGGTCACGTAGCCACGCTCGATCAAAGCATTCTGCACTTCCCCGACCAGCGTATTGACGCCGGTACTGCCCAGGCATCGCCCGAGCACGGGATCCGCAGCCGCAAGCGCCCACTGGAAGTCTGCGGCGGCATCCCCTTCCAGCTTGACCAGCCGGATGACGAAGCACGGGGTTTCGTTCTCGGGATAACCGGCATGCTCGGCGGGCGCTGGCGCCTGCAGGCGCACATCCGGGGTGGCATCATCCTGCCGGCGCTGGGCTTCTTCCCGCTGCTGCTGCCGCTGCAATTGAATATCCGCCAGATCGCTGGCTTGTTGGGCAAACGCGGGAAATGTGGAGAATGCGAGAAAGCAGCCGAACAGGCCGAGGTTGCGCGGCAAGGCGGCGTTAGACGTTTTTAGTTTGGACTTAACCATAAGAGGCATGAAGGATCAGTGGCCGACTTATGGAGTATTTTCTTTATTCCCTCCTGGAAACTAATGCGCGATCAAACGACTGATTGCTCATAAGCAATTAAATTGATTCCCTGTTTTGGCGCAAGGCGCCCGGCAAACGCCGGGGCGCCCCCGCAATCACCCCGCCATCCACCCCACCGCATTCAGCAAGAACCGCGTCTGCAAGGCCCCCGCCATATCCGGCAAGCGATGCACCACCACCTTCATCCCCGCCCTGCGCACCGTAAAGCTCGACGCCCCCATGTGCCGGTCATGATCCCGGCTGTACGCGGCAATCACCTCGATCCCCTCGCCGTCGACGATCAGCCCATTCGACGGCTGCCCCTCGATCTGGTGCCACACGCTGGCCGCCATATCAGCAGGAATCCCGTCAAGGAGCGCATGCGCCCGCAGGACGTTCCAGTTCCCCATCCACGGCGCCCGCAAGTTGCCCACCTGCCCCGCATAGCTGAACAGCCCCAGCCCCGCCAACTGCTTCGCAACGCCATCGGCCAGACCATCCTCGGGCACCATGGCCAGCAGCGGCAGACCACCCTTTACCGCCGCCAGCACGTCGGCCGGTAATTCCCCGGGCACCAGTTTCGGCTTCTCGCCCTTTTTCGGCGCGGCTTCCAGGCCGGTCTCGTCACCAACCTGGCGGCGCGCGATTTCGTCGGCCTTGAGTCCTGACGCCACCAGGCCGTCGTAAGAGGCGCCCGCCCGGAAGTCCTCGATGGCCACGCCCGGCAAGGCTTCCAGGCGCTTGCGCAACGAGCGCGGGATGCCCGACACCGCAATCCGCAAGGACCTGGCGGCCGGTTTCCCGTCGACGCGCGTCACCCACAGCTCGCGCGTAAAGGTCACGTCGGGGCGCCCGGACATGGCCAGGCGGATGGTGTACCTGCCCTGCTTCGTGAACGCCGGCGTCTTCACGCGTTCGGCCAGCAGGTAGCTGAACTGGTCGGCCACATAGCTTGGCGCCGCATAGTCGCCCACCTTGACCGACTTCCCATCGGGGTCGATCACGCTCAGCGTGAGGGTGCCGGCCACCCGCATGCCGGTGTCGTTGAGCAGCCAGATGTCGAGTTCCGCCATTTCTCCCGTCGCGTAGACGTAGCGGCGCTGCTTGGCCACCGGCCGCACCGGCAGCAGGCTTGAGCGGATCAGGTCGGGGTCGGCGTGGAAGTAGCGCAGGTTGTCGACGATGCCGGAATGGTTCTCGATCGACGTCGATTCCCAGCCGCTGATGGCGGCCATGTCGACCTGGTCGCAGATGCGGATGTTCTCCAGGTAGTTCTGCCAGGCGTCGTACTGCTTCTTGCCGACTGCGAGAAAGTAGCTTTCGGTGCTCGGGAAGGCCTTGCGGAAGCCCCACTTGTCGAGGAAGGCGCTGGCGCCGTCGATGATCGCGCGGTGGTCCTGCAAATCGTAGCTCTTGCCGCCATGGCGCATGATGTCGGCCACCATTTTGACGTGGTTGTCGCCGACGGCGCAGCCCTGCATCTCGCCGAATTCGACGATCGCCTCGGGCATGGTCTCGCGGTGGATGAACTTGTCCTTGTCGACGTAGAATTTGTCGTACCACTGGTCGCCCGCGCCCTGGTGGTTGACCCACCAGCCGCCGGCCTTTTCGACGTCCGAGCGCAGCATGTGGTCGTCGTAGGGCAGGAACATGGCCTGGGCCGCGCCGCGTCCCACGAAGCCGTCGTTGAAGATGATGCTGCGGCTCGTGTCCAGGTCGTGCATGGCGCGCAGCACCCGTTCCACGTCCGGGTTGTTGAGGTCCGCCGACACTTCGTTCTGCAGCGTGTAGTGGACCAGGGACGGGTGCGAGCGCATCGCGCGCACCATGGCCTTGCACTTGGAGACCATGAAGTCGCGGCTGAAGGCGTCGGCGGGCGCCAGGCTCTCGCCGGGTTTCAGCATCTTGCCGAGCGCCTGGCGGCCGGCGCCCGGCTCCATCGTGCGGGTCAGGCCCATCTCGTCCTGGATGTCGAGCACTTCGCGCTTGCCGACGTTACGGTGGAAGGCCAGCGAATTCAGGCCCAGCGCCTTGGCGGCCAGCACTTCGCGGCGCGCCAGCTCCGGCGTCGGGAACAGGCCGTTGTAGCCCCAGAAGCCCCACGAGATGGCCGAATACAGCTTGATGCGGCGGCCGTTCAGGCGGAACATCGCGTTCTTGCCGATGCCTTCGGCGGCGAACCAGCGAAAGCCGAAGCGCACGGTGCGGGTATCGACGGCGTTACCCGACTTCCACTGCAGGCGCAGGCGATAGAGATTCGGCGTGTCGAGATCCCACAGCCTGGCCGATGGCGCGTGCACGCGCAGGCGCGCCGTGGCAATGCCATTCGCGCCGTCCACCTGCTCCACCTTGACGTGCGCCGCCACCACCGCCCCCAGCGCGTCCAGCACCGTGGCGCTCAGGTCCGCAGCCTCCACCTTGCGCCCGGTCGCGATCTCGGCATGGACGGTGACCACGCGCGCATCCGGCGTGTTCAACACCCAGGCGTCGCTGATGCGGCCTTCAGGCGGGTGCACGCTCAGGCGCAGGCCGCGGTCGATGCCGCCAAAGCCGTGCGAGTGGTACAGCTTGACCTTGCCCCAGGCGGTGTTGTTCGAATCCTTCCAGTCGTAGCGCCCGCCCGGATTGGTGATGCGGATCGCCAGGCGGTTGGGCTGGCCCGGCTTCATTGCCGCGGTCAGGTCGCAGTCGATCGGCAGTTCCGACATGATCGAATAGCCGACCAGCACCTCGTTCAGGAAGACCTCGGCGCGCATGCGGGCGCCGCGGATGTGCAGCCAGACCTGCTGCCCTTGTGCCGAGGCGGGAATATCGATCTGCCTGCACCACCAGGAAATGCCGGGCACCGCGCCGTTCTGCGGCACCGGGTCGTCCTCGGCGTAGCGGTATTCGTCGGCGGTGTAGGAGCGTTCGCCGAACTGGCCCCAGTAGTGTTCCTCGACCGTGGTCGGCAGCGTCACCGCCAGGGCCTGGCCCTTGTACAGTGCGTCCCAGCCGCCGGTGGGCGGATTGACGGGCAGCGCCGACATCGGCGGCACCTGTTCCGGCAGGTAGATGACGTCCTGCTGCCAGGTGGCGGCGCGGTCGAGCCACAGCGTCCATCCTGTGTCGGGAATGGCGAGCGGATCGGGGCTTGCAGCTTCGGCGGCGGTGGCGTTGTTCATCCCGAGCGCCTTGACCGTACCGACCAGGCCAAGCGCTGCCGAGACGCCGAGGACATTGCGGCGGCTGATGGAAATTGACATCGTGCGTTATCGTCGTGTTGAGGGTGCGGGAAGCATGCACCGGCCTGCGCCGAACCTCAATTGCGAAAACAACCAGCCCGCATATCAATTCCGATGAATGCCCCACTTAGTCAGGACTATTCACAAGGAAGGCAGCAAGCCTTCGGCCCTGACCTTCCAGCCGGTTTTCGGGAAGCCCGGCGCGGCGCCTTTCTCTCCGTCCCAGCCGCCCGCCATCAGCGCCACGGCCAGCAGCAGGCCGCCGTTCGACGGGAAGTAGGTCTCCGCCGCGCGCTGGTAGCCCGGCCCATCCGGCCCGGCGGCCTGCGCGGCCCCTGCCGCCTGCGCGCCCGCGCCAGCCCCTGTGGCGGTCGGCACGAAGGCGGCGGCGTGCGCATCGAGGTGTACGCGCGGCGTCATGCCGCTGGTGCCGAACTTGTTGTTCCTGGCGTCGAAGAACAGCCAGTCGATGGCCTCTTCCGGCGCGCCCAGGCGGGTGGCGGTCATGGCCATCATCGGATAGTCCCAGCCCCAGGTCTGGCGCAGGTCCCAGTCGCGCTTCATGCGCTCAAAACTGCGGCGCATGGTCGCCCGGTCGACGTCGCGCCCAGGCAGCCAGCCGAGCGGCATCAGGAAGGACATGTGGTCGCGGTTCTGGCAGCTTTCCTCGATGGCGTTGGACTTGCAAGCACCCGCGGCCTTGTCCCAGAAGCCGGGTTCGGAGCGCACCGGCAGGTACAGGCCATCCTTCTGCGGCAGGCCCGGCCACTTGGCCAGCACCGCATCCCAGTCGGCGCGGCGCGCCTTGCCCGCGCGTTCGCGCCAGGCCTGCGCGGTCTCGATGCCCCAGCGGTAGTAGGCCACCTCGAAGGCGGGGTCGAAGGTCGTCAAGGGCGCGAAGTTTTCCTGCACCGGGATGATGGGCGGGCCGAGGCGGTATGTGCCGCTGGCCGCGTCCAGCACCGCGAACGACGCCAGCAGGGTTGCGCTCTGCTCGACCAGTTCGCCGTAGGCTTTCAGGATGCGCGCGTCGCCGCCGCTGCCGCCGTTCCCCTTCGCGGCCCGGTACAGCAGCTCGCTCATATAGATAGGGTGCGGCTGCTGCCACATGATGAAGGGCGAGACTTTCGAGGGGCTGTCGGCGCCGTCCGGACCGATCATCTTCGGCCACCAGGCGCCCTTCAACCCCTGTTCCGCCGCGCGCGCCCGCGCCTGCGGCAGGAAGCCGACGTACCAGCCCAGGCTTTTCTCGAGCAGCTGCGGCCGGCCCCACAGGGCAAAGTGCGCCGCATGCCAGGGATGCATCTCCAGGTGCGACTTGCCGTTCCAGCTGTTCGAGAACAGGCCCTCTTCCTGCGGCGCGAAGTCGCCGGCGGCGTTCACCGCCATTAGGTACTGGGACAGGATCACGCGGCGCTCCAGCTCCTTCGCGCGCGGATCGGTCGACCCCGAGAAATCGACGATGCCGCCGCCGCTCCAGTAGTCCTGCCAGTGGCGCGCCGTGGCGCTGGCGCCCGCCGCCGGGCCGGGCAGCGGCGCGCCGGGTTGCGGCGAGAATTGCGCCATCACGCTCAGGGTCTTGCCGCTCTTGCCGGACATGCCCACCCGCCATGCGTGCTTGTCCACCTGCTCGATCTTCGCGCCCGGCGCGCCGATGGCGGCGTGATACACGGTGGCGTCGATCTGGCGTTTCAGGCGCACTTCGCCCGCCTTGCGCGACAGCTCGGTGCTGACGTGCGCGCCGTGGTTGTTCCAGTCCGACGGGTCGGGATTCAGCGATTTGGACACGCCCGGGAAGCGCACTATCACGCCCAGCCTGCCCTGCGCCACCAGCGCGGACGTCACCTCGGCCAGCACCGTGTCCTGGTCCGGCAGCACGCGGGTGACGACCGTCACCGCCTCGCCGTCGTATACGAAATGGCTGGTCAGGGCGCCGCTCCACAAATCGAGCGTCTGGCGCGTGTCGCGGATGTCGGCGAAGCGCGCCGGCGTGCCATCCCTGGCGCGCAGATCGAGCGCCACTCGGCCCAGCGAGAAGCGATGCGGATTCTCGCGGATCCAGGCCACCGCCGGGTTCCTGGCCGCCTCGTCCCAATCCTTGATATAGCCGTAGCGGCGGGTGCGGCCGCCCACCTCGATCTGGACCTGGGTGTCGCGCACCGTGTGCTGCTGCGGATTGGGGAAACTGTGCCAGGCCCACTGCGCTTCCGTCAGCAGCGGCGCGATCTTCGTGTACGGTTCGCTGAAGGTCTGCAGGCCGGTGATGTCCGCGGTGAAGCCGATGTTCCCGTTGCCCAGCATGAGCGGCGCGGACGGATCGACGCGCGTCAGCACCGGATTGTGGCGCGTGACCAGCGCCTTGCGGTCGATGCGGCCGGCGGCGACGGTAGCGGCGCCGGTGCGAGCTGCAGCAGCCGCGCCCGGAGCTGCGGCGGCGGCCGCCGACACGAGGGCCGGCAGGGTCAGCGCGGTACCGGTCGCGGCGGCGGTGAACATCAAACGGCGGCGGGAATGTGAGATCGGACGCATGGCGGCTGGCTTTCCTTATTCAGTATGAGTCGCACCCATTTCGTGGCCGGTCATTCAACCATACGGGAGCGCCGGTCGTGAAGGCGTAAGCGCCGGCCGCTCCCGTTTAATCATCTTTTTGCGCATTTTTCATTTTTATCCGATTTGCATGAGGAAGAGCCCATCATCGTCGATGTTTGGTGTTAACTGGGCGGCATAATCCGCACAAAACAATGGAAGGAGACGGGATGGGACTTTCGAGAGGAATGGCGTTGACCGGCGCCGTGAGCGTCATGCTGGCCGCACCGGCCTACGGCGCCGTCATCGGCGCCAACACGCCGGCGCAGGACGTCGGCATGGCGCGATTGAATGAACTGCCGGCCGGGCAGCGCGCCGCGTGGGCCGACTACATCGCGCGTTCGCAAAAGCAGGAAGCCTTCGACCGCGCCACCCTGGCCGCCGAACTCAAACCCGGCGAAACCGCCCCTCCGCCGCCCGTGGCCGGCAGCGGCAAGATGCCCTTGAACAGGGACGCCGCCTGGTATGGCTCGCCCGAGGCGCGCGCCATTGCCGACACCATCGTCAGCTTCCAGACCCCGTCCGGCGGCTGGAGCAAGAACCAGGACCGCACCAAGCCGCCGCGCCTGCGCGGCCAGCGCTATGCCAACAATGCCGAGACCATGGAAGTCGGCACCGGCAGCTTCGATGCGCCGCGCGACCGCTACTGGACTTTTGTGGGCACCCTCGACAACGGCGCCACCACCACCGAAATGCGGTACCTGGCCCGCGTGCAGGCTCAGTTGCCGGGCAAGGATGGCGACGCCTACCGCGCCAGCATCCGCAAGGCCGTCGATTACCTGTTGATGGCGCAATACCCGAACGGCGGCTGGCCGCAGAACTACCCGCTCGAAGGCGGCTTCCACGACGGGATCACCTTCAACGACAATGCCATCGCCGAGGCCGCGATGATCCTCGAGGACATCGCCGAGGGCCACGCCGACTTCGCCTTCGTGCCGCAGGACCTGCGCCAGAAGGCCGGCGCCGCCAGCGCGCGCGCGATCCGGCCCATCCTCGACGCCCAGGTGGTGGTGGACGGGAAGAAGACGATGTGGCCGCAGCAGGTCGACGCCATCACCCTGAAACCGATCTCGGCGCGCAACTACGAGATGCGCTCGCTGGCCAGCGCCGAGAGCACCGAGGTGCTGCTGTTCCTGATGCGCCAGCCGAACCCAACGCCGGAAATCCGCGCCGCCATCGATGCCGGCATCGCCTGGCTGAAGGCGCATGCCATCCACGACAAGGCCTTCACCAAGGTCAGCGACCAGGAAGGCCGCAAGCTGGTCGACCGGCCGGGCGCGGGACCGATCTGGTCGCGCAACTACGACATCCAGAGCGGCAAGCCGATCTTTGGCGACTGGGACAAGTCGATCCAGGACGACGTCAACAACATCTCCAAGGGCCGCCGCAACGGCTATTCCTGGTACAACGCCGCGCCGCAAAAGGCGATCGACGCCTATGCGAAACAGGGCGCGGCCCCGGGCACGGGCGCCGGCGCGGCCGGTGCGGTCGCCGGCATCGAACCGGGCTGGCTGGTCCCGATGGCGCGCCCGAATACCGACTTCGCGGCGGACCGGCTGCCCGCGCGCACCGCCGTGCTGCCGGTGCTCGACTACGTCGCCGCCGCCCAGATCGCCGACATGAGCCGGCGCCCGATCCAGCTGTCGACCGGCTCGAATTTGTCCGAGATCTCGTCCAACTGGGTCGCCGCCACCTTCTACGTCGGCGCGGCGCGGCTGGCGCGCGTGTCGAACAACAAGGACACGCTGCGCTTCCTCACCGCCACCGCCGAACACTACAACTACGCCTTGCGCGGCGCGCGCGCCGAGCGCTCGTTGCTGAACGCCGACGACGTGGCGATCGGCGATTTGTACCAGGAGATCTATGCGCGGCGCGGCCAGCAGGGCGTGCTGATGCCGCTGCGGCAGCGCCTGGACTACATGCTGCCGCACCTGAACCGGCCGCAGGAAACCGAAGCCCTGGTCTGGTGGTGGTGCGACGCCCTGTACATGGCGCCGCCGGTGCTGGCGCGCCAGTCGGCGCTGACCGGCGACCCGAAATACCTGCGCGCGATGGACAAGGAATGGCGGCGCACCGCGGCCCGCCTGTGGGTCGAAAAGGACCGCCTGTTCCTGCGCGACGAGCGCTTCGGCAAGCCCGACCACCTGGGCACCGGCGGCAAACCGGTGTACTGGGCGCGCGGCAACGGCTGGGTGATGGGCGGCCTGGCGCGCACGCTGGAAGCGATGCCGGCCAATTTCCAAGGACGCGACTTCTACACCGGCATCTTCAAGAAGATGGCCAGCCGCGTGATCGAACTGCAGCAGCCGGACGGCCTGTGGCGCAGCGACTTGAACGACCCGAAGAGCTTCCCGGAACCGGAAACCTCGGGTTCGGGCTTCTTCGTCTACGCGCTGGCCTGGGGCATCAACCACGGTCTGCTGGACCGCGCCACCTATCAGCCGGCGGTCACGAAAGGCTGGGCCGCTTTGAATCGCCACGTGCTGCCCAGCGGCCTGGTCGGCGCGGCGCAGAAGACCGGCGACCGTCCGGTGCCGACCAAGGCGGACGATGTCGGCCCCTACGCCACCGGCGCCTTCCTGCTGGCCGGCCTGGAAGTGGCGGACCTGAACGGCCCGGCGCAAGCCCTGCCCGAACCGCCGCTGTCCCGCGACGACGACGCCACCATCCTGGCCACCACGCCGCAGCCGGTGCTGCCCAAGACCGTGGTCGGCGATGCCGAAAAGGCGCGCCGCGAACAGGAAATGCGCGCCACCCGCGCCCTCGCCTACGACCCGGCGATGCTGAAGCCCGCCGCGGGGAGCCCGCGATGACGCAAGCCACCCGCCGCAACGCATTGAAGGGCTTATTGGGCGCATCCGGCATGCTGGCGCTGACGGCGCTGCCGTCCGCGCGCGCCCAGGCGCAAGCCGGCGCGCAGCCACAGGCGCCGGCACAATCGCAGCCGCAGCCACAAGCACAGCCGCAAACGCCGCAGGGCCCGGCCCCGCGCGACTGGATCGACCCGAAAACCGGCCGCCGCATCGTGCGCATCTCCAACGAGGACGGCTCCGGCGTCCTCTACTTCTACCGCCACGCCTATACGCCGGAAGGCGACGTCATGGTCATCAAGGCGCCGTCCGGCATCACCGCCGTGCGCCTGAAGGACTGGCAGACCAGCGTGCTGGTCAAGGGCCGCGACAACGACCTGCTGTTCATGCTGCGCACCACGCGCGAGGCGGTCTACAGCGTGACCGAACCCGGCCCCGGCGAAGCGCCCGAGCGTCCCAAGACCATCTACGCGGTCCACGTCGACACCGGCAAGGTGCGCCGGCTGGCGCGCATCCAGGCCGGCGGCATCAGCGGCGCCAACGCCGACGACACCCTGCTGCTGGGCCAGGTCGCCTATGGCGCCAAGCCGCTGCAGCCGAAGGACGCCGCCAGCGTCCGGAAGTTCGGCCAGGCCGAGTACGCGGCCCTGGGCCCGGACGGCAAGCCGCTCAACTTCGCCAAGGCCAAGGGCGTGCGCATGCTGGAACGCTGGGCCGCGCGCGTGCCGGCCGAACTGTTCACGATCGACATCCGCAGCGGCGCACGCAAGGTGCTGTACAGGACCGAGGAATGGATCGGCCACGCCCAGTTCTCGCCCACCGACCCGAACCTGATCCGCTTCTGCATGGAGGGACCATGGCACCGCGTCGACCGCATCAAGTTGCTCAGGTTGGGCACCGAGGCGAACGGCAGCGGTTTGCAGAGCGCGCACACGCGCACCATGAACATGGAGATCTGGGGCCACGAATTCTTCAGCCATGACGGCAAGTGGCTGTGGTACGACCTGCAGACGCCGCGTGGCCAGGTGTTCTGGATCGCCGGCCTGGAACTGGCGAGCGGCAGGCGCGTGTGGAAGCGCGTCGAGCAGAACGACTGGGGCGTGCACTTCAACATCGCCCCGGACAACACCACCTTCGCCAGCGACGGCGGCGACGTCGACATGGTGGCCCACGCGCCGGACGGCAAGTGGATCTCGCTGCTGGAAGCGGAACCCATCGTCGATGCCGACCTGGCGTCCTACGACAAGAATCTCATCACCATCGAGAAGTTCAAGTCGACGCGCCTGGTCGACATGGGCGCGCACGACTACAAGCTGGAGCCGAATCTGCGCTTCACGCCGGACGGCAGGTGGCTGGTGTTCGTCTCCAACATGCATGGGGCCAACCATGTGTATGCGGTGGAGGCCCACGCCGCTCAGAAGGCGTAGCGTACTCCGGCCCGGATCGTGCGCGGCGCGCCCGGTGCGTAGAAGGTGGAATTGACCACGCTGGCATTGTCGCCGATGCCGGAAAACGGCCGTGCGATGAAGTTGCCCTCCGGGGTCAGGCCGGTCGCGTTCAATTGCGATGCGGTCGCGTAGCGCCGGTCGAACAGATTATCCACTTGGGCGAACAGGCGCAGGCGCGGCGCCGCTTCCCAGGTGGCGCCGAGGTCGAACAGCGCATAGCCGCCCGAGCGGCCGCTGCCGACAAAATATGTGCCGTCGGGCTGGTGCAGGCCGTTCTCGTTGCCGCGTGCGTTCGAGCCCGACACCGCCATCACGCCGGCCTCCACCGACCACGCCGGCGTGATGCGCCAGTCGGCGCGCGCCTTGAACACGTGGCGCGGCACCAGCGGCATGCGGTCGCCGGCGCGCACCGCGATGTTGCCATCCTCGTCGGCGCTGCTGTTGGCCGCGCCGTTGAGCAGTTCCGCGCTGCGGAAGGTCGCGTCCAGCCAGGTGTAGTTGGCGGACCAGGAGACGTTGGCGGCCTGCGCCGCAAGTCCCAGTTCGACACCCTGGCGCCGGGTCTTGCCGACATTGCGGAAGTAGCCGAAGCCGGCCGCGTTGTCGGCCACGAACAGGATGTCGTCGACGTTATCGGCCCGGAACAGGCCGGCGTTCCAGCGCGTCCCCGCGCCCAGCGTACCGCGCAGGCCCGCTTCCCAGGTCTTGGTGACGACCTGGTTCAGCGGCGGGTCGCCGGCCATCGCATTGGGCAGCTTGCACGGGTTTTCCGGATCGGCGCAACCGAGTTCGATCGCGGTCGGGGTGCGGCTGCCCTCGTTGTAGCCGGCGTAGGCGTTCAGCCCGCGCGCCAGCGTCCAGGTCGCGCCGATGGCAGGATTGAAGCGGCTGAAGCGGTGGTCGCCGTCGAGCGAGCCGGGACCGCCACCGGGCGTGATGCGGTCGCGGTTGTGCACCGTGGTGCGGTTCCAGCGGCCGGACAGCGTCAGGTGCAGGGTCTCGCTTAAGTTCAGGGTGTCGGTCGCGTACACGCTGGCCGTACGGGTGCGGCCGGCCAGGTCGACTCTAGCATCGATCGGGCTGCCGTCGTCGTCGGTGGCGCTGCCGTCGGCGAAGAAGTCGACCGGCGTCACGCTGCGGTCCGGGTTCAGGTAGCCGAACTGGCCCGACTGGCCGAAGTCGACGCGGCTGGCGTCGAACGCGGCACCGACCGTGAACTGGTTGCGCTGCCCGCCCGGCAATCCGGACAGGGTCGCCTGCGCACTCAATCCCCAGTTTTCCTGGGTGCTGCGGGTGCGGTTCAGCATGGCGTTGCATTTCTCGGCCGGCTCGTCGTCCAGCAGCACGTTGGCGATGCAGCGCCAGGACGGGAACGGCGTATTCGCCGCCGTGGCGCCACTCGCCGGCACGCCGGTGTAGCCGGCCGCGGCCAATGCCGCCCGTTCGGCCGCGCCGGGCTGGTAGACCGACTGGTCGAACGAGTCGTCGTTCATGTCGCCGTTCAGGGTGGCGGTGCGGATGCGCCGGTAATAGGCATTGCCGGACAATTCGGCGCCATCGCCGGCCGCGTGGCTGCCCGCCAGGTTGAGCAGCGCGGAGCGGTTGCGGGTCTGGTCCGGCGAAGTGTAGATGCTGGCGTAATCGTGTTCCAGCACGCGCGCTTCCTGCATGCCGTTCCCGGTCAGGCGGGTCGATGCCAGGGCGGCGCTCAGCGCCACGTCGGTGCGGCCGTCGGTCCAGCCGATCTTGCCGAACAGCTGGCCGAGCCGGGTCGGCGATGCGTCGCGCCAGCCATCGTCCCTGAAACCGTTGCCGGTGACGTACCAGTGCAGGCCCCGGGCATCGTGGCCGCCGTGTTCGAATTCGAGTTCCTGGCGGTTGTAGCGGCCCACCACCGCCTGTACCGAAGTGCCGGGCGCATGCAGGCCATCCTTGGTGCGGATCGAGATCGCGCCGCCCAGCGTGTTCAGGCCGAACAGTGGATTCGAGCCCGGCATCAGGCTGAGCGAATCGATGGCGGCGCGCGGGATCAGGTCCCAGCTGACCACGTCGCCGAGCGGCTGGTTCAGGCGCACGCCATCCAGGTAGACCGACAGCCCCTGCGGCGTGCCGAGCAGCGGCGAGGCGGTGAAGCCGCGGAAGTTGACGTCCGGCTGGTAGGGATTGCCCTGGATCTCGTTGACGAAGACGCTGCCCAGCCGGCGGTTCAGGGCGTCGGGCAGGTTGGCGCTGTCCGGGCCGGTGGCGCGGATGCGGTCCAGGGTCTGCACGTTGCTTGGAATCCGGTCGCGCGCCAGGCCCAGGCCGGGCAGCGGGGTGAGGCCGATGATTTCGACGGTTTGCGGGGCGCCGGGTTCGACCAAAGCGGCGGCTGGCGCGGGCGGCGGGGCGTCCGCGGCGCGAGCCGGTGCAACGGCCAATGCCGGGGCCAATACCGGCGTCAAAGCAGCGAGCCAGCTTGCGACTGCCGCCGCGATGGCGGTCAGGCGCACATTCAGGGGCAGATGCAGGCGCCGGTGCGGGCCGGTTGCGGCTGCGGTTGCGGTTGCGGCTGGCCGCGTCGTCGTACGCTGTGTCATGGTGCCTGTCTCCGGATCTTGTTGTTGACTGTTTATCGTCGATTGCGCCTGCCGGCGACCGCGCGCGGCCCGGCCTCGTCGGTGTCGATTATTCCAAGCCGACCCGCGCCGCCGCTAGGGAAAAATTCCCGACATGCGCCGGCAAGGGGTGGCACGGCGCTTGCATCAACGAGGACACAAGACCAACGATACGAGGAGACCCATGGACCTGCGCCGCCGCCTGATCGGCTCGCTCGGCCTGCTGTTGGGCGGCCTGCTGGCCGTGACCGCCGTCATCCAGTTCTGTTCGCTCCGGACCGACATCGAGGCCGAAGTCGACGCCTCGGCGCGCCTGGTGAACGTGCTGCTCGCGGCCGCCAGTGCCCCGGGCGGGTCGGCCGGCGCCGGCCCGTCGCTGGAAACGCGCCTGGCCCAGGCCCGATTGCGCCACCTGAGCATCCGCACGCCGCAGCAGCCACCCGTTGCGCGTCCGCACCATCCCCTGCTCACCCGGCTGGGCCTGGTGCCGCCCGAGCGGCGCGAGCAGGAAATCCGTATCGGCGCCCAGGTGCTGTATATCGCGCCGAATCCGCATTCGGAAATCGCGGAGCGGCTGGCGGACACTGTTCAGATTTGGAGCACCCTGCTGTTCTTTTCCTGCACAACCCTGCTGGTCACCTGGTGGTGCGCCGACCGTGCCCTGGCCCCGGTGCGCGAACTGGAAGCCAGCCTGCATCGGCTGGCGCGCGGCGAACCGGATCCGGCCCTGCCGGCGTTCGCGCTGCGCGAATTCGGCCGCGTGGCGCGCGCCATCGAACACCTGGCCGGCGCCCTGGAGGATGCCCGCGCCGCCCAGCGCGCGCTGGCGCATCAACTCATCACGGTGCAGGAAGACGAGCGGCGCGCCCTGGCGCGCGAACTGCATGACGAAATGGGCCAGACCCTGACCGCCCTGAACGTCACCGCGACCCACCTGGCGCGCAACGCCACGCAATTGAAAGCCGATGCGGTGGCCGAATGCGCCGGCGATCTGCGGCGCGACCTGCGCACCTGCGCCGACCAGTTGCGCGCGATGCTCAAGGCGCTGCGGCCGCACGGCCTGCATGCGAGCGGCCTGGCGCAGACGCTGCGCGAACTGGTGCTGGGCTGGCGCGGCCGCCATACCGAAATCGAATTCTCGCTCGATATATCGGCGCTGCCGGACACGCTGCCCGGGCGCGGTGACGGCAATAGCCACGGCATCGGCAACGACAGCGGCGACGCGATGGCGCTGGCGATCTACCGCGTGGTGCAGGAAGCCATGACCAACGTCGTGCGCCACAGCGGCGCCAGGCATTGCACGGTCCGGATGACGATGGAGGACGGCACGCTGGCGCTGGACGTGATCGACGACGGTTGCGGCCTGCCGGCCGGCCTGCGCTGGCATGGCGGTTTGCTCGGCATGCGCGAGCGGGTGGCCATGGTCGGCGGCGCACTGCAGGTATTGCCGAACCCGGCCGGCGGCCTGTGCCTGCGCGCGCTGTTTCCCCTGCCGGCCAGCGGCGCCAGCACCGGGGCCGGACAAGCCTTGGCCGATACTGCGGGAGCGTTCGCATGATCCGCATCATCCTGGTCGACGACCATGCCATCGTGCGCAGCGGTTACCGCCGCCTGCTGTCCGCCGAACCGGATTTCGAAGTCGTCGGCGAAGCCGCCACGGTGCAGGAAGCCAATGCCCTGGTCCAGCGCGTGCAGCCCGATGTTGCCGTGGTCGACCTGAGCCTGAAAGGCAGCAGCGGACTGGAAGCCATCGCCGGCATGGCGGCGCGGCTGCCGCAGCTGCGCGTGCTGGTGCTGTCGATGCACGACGGCGCCGGCCACCTGGCCCAGGCGCTGAAGGCCGGCGCCCACGGTTACCTGACCAAGTGCAGCGAACCGGAGGAAGTGATCGAAGGAATACGCGGCGTGATGCGCGGCCAGCGCGTGCTGTCGCGCGACATGCTCGACCTGGCGCCCCCAAGCGGGATCGAGCCGATGCACGACCTGAAGCCGCGCGAATTCGAGCTGCTGCGCCTCTTGGTGCATGGCGAATCCGTGCAGGACATCGCCACCGTGATGCACCTGAGTCCGAAGACGGTGTTGAACTACCTGACCTCGATCCGGCAGAAGCTGAATGCGGATAACGACTTCAAATTGATGCATCTGGCGGCGCGCTCGGGACTGGTGGATTTCGGCGGCGCGGTGCCGGCGTAGACCGGCCTGGTCCGGAGTTCCGCCCGCTGCTCCATGATATGAGCGGCCTGGTTGGCGCACAGGCATCGCGGGTAACGCGCAGCTTCAATCGATAGCACGCAAAATACGAATTCTATTCGATTCCGGACCAAATTCGGTCCGGATATGGATCATCGCAGCGGGATACGACTACCGCTCGCGCAGCAACTGGAACTGCCGCGCCTGCCGGTTGTACCCCGCCACCGCTCCCTTGACGTAGCGGGTCAGGGCATCGCCGGTCAGCGAAAACGGATACAAGCCGGCCTCGGCCCGCATCTGCGCGAATGCCGGGCTCGATTCCATGCGCCCGAAGGCCGCCACCCAGCGCCGGTAATCGGCCTCCGGCACGCCCGGCCCCATCCACACGCCGCGGATTACCGGCCACACCACGTCGTAGCCCTGCTCGCGCGCGGTGCGCACCCCGGCCAGCAAGCCCGGCAGGCGATGCTCGGACAGCACCGCCAGCACCCGCACCTTGCCGGCGGCGGCGTGCAGCAGCGCTTCGGAGGTGTCGCCGGATACCGCCTGGACGTAGTTTTCCTGCATCGCGATGAATTGCTCGCCGCCGCCTTCCAGCGCCACGAAGCGCAGTTTGCGCGCGTCGATGCCGCCCAGGCGCGCCAGCAGCGCCATCTTGATCCAGTCCTGGCTGCCCACCGTGCCGGACATGCCGATCAGGACGCGCTGCGGATCGCGCCGGATCGCGCGGAGCAGGTCGTCCAGCGTGCGGTAGGGCGAATCGGCGCGCACGGCGATCATGCCGTAGTCGGTGCCGAAGGCCGCGACCCAGCGCACGTCGTCGACGTCGGCCTTGCCGAACTTGCCCAGCGCCAGGTTCAGCACCGAGCCGCCGGAAAACGCGACCAGCGTGTCCGGCTCGCTGCGGCGCTGCGACACCAGCGTGTGCCACGCCACCGCGCCGACGCCGCCCGGCAGGTAGCTCAGCTTCAGCTGCGGCGCACCGGGATTGTCGTGCAGCGCTTTCTGGGCCAGCTTGCAGGTCAGGTCCATGGCCCCGCCCGGCTTGGACGGGATCAGGCATTCGGCATCGCGCGGCTGGGCGGCGCCGGCCTGCGGACCGGCCAGCGCCAGCAGCACGGCCAACAGCGGAAACAATAAAGTGCGGAGTCGTTTCATGGTGCCATGATAACGCCCTGGCGCGCCGTTCAGAAGCGGTGCTGGATGCCGGCGGTGACGCCGGTCTGGGTCGAGCCGAAGCCCGGGTCGTCGCGCGAGATGCCGACCGCCTGGCCATCCCTGGCCCTGGCGTGGGCCGCGGACAGGTACAGCTCGGTGCGTTTGGACAGCGAATACATGGCGCGCGCCACGACCATGGTCGGGTCGGCATCCTGGCCGGCCGGCAGGTTCCTGGTGTTGATGTGGTAGGCGGCGCCGGTCAGCGTGACCGGACCGGTCACCCAGGTGATTCCGCCCCACCAGGTGTCGCCGCGCAGGTCCGCGGTCGTGGCCAGGGCCGCCTCGCGCTCGTAGTTGCGCATGCCGGCGGTGTAGCGCCAGTTGCCGGCCTTGTAGTCGGCCGCCAGGTGCCAGGCGGTGGTCTTGTCGCGCCCACCGGCGGGCGTGGCAGTCGTGCTGGCCACCATATTCCCGTTGATCTGCTCCCAGGCCGCCATCACGCCAAAGCTGTCGCCGAACCAGGAACCACCGGCGGCCAGCTTGCGTCCGTCGGCGGCGCTGCCGGCCTGTTCGCCCAGGCCGATCGTGGCGCCCCAGGTGAAGCCGCCGCTGCCGCCGCTGTACTTGACCAGGTTGTCGAACGAGGTCGTCATGCCGTACCTGGACGGTCCGGTGGCGCCGCCGGTGGTGGCCCACGAGTAGTTCGGGGCGAAGCCGAGCGGATCGAACTTGATCACCAGGTCATAGGTGGTGGTGAAGGAGCGGCCGATGACGACCCGGCCGAAGCGGCCGTCCAGCCCGACCCAGGCCTGGCGCTTGAACAGCGCGCCGTCGCTGGCGCCGCTGTCCATCAGGATGCCGCCTTCCAGGTTGAACACGGCCTTCAGGCCGCCGCCCAGGTCTTCGCTGCCGCGCAGGCCCCAGCGCGAGGTGTTCTTGCCGCCCGAGACCACGCGCGCCATGCTGCCGCCATCTGCGCTGGCATGGTTGACGGCTTCGACGCCGACGTCGAGCCGGCCGTAGACCTGCACGCTCTCTTGTGCATGGGCTGGATTGTTGAGGTAAAGCGCTGCCAGGACGGCGAGCGCGAGGGCCGGCTGTTTCATGGTGTCTCCGAGTGTTATGGTTTTATATCGTTTATGGCCCGACTATATCCGCGCCCGCCTTTCAATTAGCTTTCAGTGCGCCCCGCCGTTATGGAACATCGCCCGCTGCTCCACCGCCCTTCCCGCGGCGGCGGTTTTGCGCTTACACTGGCGCGATGAGAATCCTGCTAGTCGAAGACCACGTCGAGCTGTCGCACTGGGTATCCAAGGCCCTGCGCGACGCCAACCTCACCGTCGAATGCGCGGCCACCGGCGCCGATGCCGACGCCCTGCTGCACACCCAGGATTACGCACTGGTGATCCTGGACCTGACCCTGCCCAAGATGGATGGCATGGAAGTGCTGCGCCGCCTGCGCGCGCGCGGCGGCGCCCGCGGCGGCACGCCGGTGCTGATCCTGACCGCGCGCGGCGGGCTGGAAGACCGGGTGCAGGGCCTGAACCAGGGCGCCGACGACTACCTGGCCAAGCCCTTCGAACTGGCCGAACTCGAAGCACGTGTAAAAGCGCTGCTGCGCCGGCGCAGCGGCAACGAGGCGCTGGTGCACCGCTGCGGCCAGCTCGGCTTCGACACGGTGTCGCGCATGTTCACCTACTGCGGCGAAGCGCTGGCCCTGACGCCGCGCGAGCACGCGGTGCTGGAAGCGCTGATCGCGCGTCCGGGCCGCGCGCTGTCCAAGGAAAAGCTGTTCGACGAAGTGTTCGCGCTCGACGACGACGCCAACCTCGACGCCATCGAGCTGTACATCCACCGCATCCGCAAGAAGCTGGAACGCCATCCCGAAGGCGGGGCCGCCATCGTCACCCTGCGCGGGATCGGCTACCTGCTGCAGGAACGCCCGGCTTGACACCGGCGCCGCCATGACGCTCCGCGCCGCCCGGCTTCGTACCATTCGGCTTGGCACCACCCGGCTTGGCGCCGCGCTGCTGCGCGCCCGGCCGCTCGGCAGCCTGCGCAGCCAGCTGCTGCGCTGGCTGATCCTGCCGCTGGTGGCGCTGGTGGCGCTAAACGCGGTGTCGCTGTACCGGGACGCGCTGGAGGCGGCCGACGTTGCCTACGACCGCTCGCTGCTGTCCTCCACGCGCGCGCTGGCGGAGCGGGTATCGGTCCGCGACGGCAAGGTGGTGGCCAACGTGCCCTACGTCGCCCTGGACAGCTTCGAGACCGACACCCTGGGCCGCATCTATTACAAGGTCACCGGGCTGCAGGGCGAGACCGTGTCCGGCTACGATGATTTGCCCCCTGTGCCGAAGAACGTGCCGCGCTCCGATTTGTACCCCGCCCTGGTGCGCTTCTACCACGCCGACTACAACGGCGAGCCGGTGCGCATCGCCGCGCTGCTGCAGCCGGTGTACGACGATTCGATGCGCGGCATTGCCCTGATCCAGGTCGGCGAGACGCTCGACGCGCGCCATGCGCTGTCGCGGCGCATCCTGCTCAGCACCCTGCTGCGCCAGGCGCTGCTGGTGGTGGCGGTGGCGACGCTCGTGTGGTTTGCCGTGCGCCTGGTGCTGCGCCCGCTGATGCGCCTGAAGAACGAGGTCGAGACGCGCCCGCTGTCGGACCTGTCGGACATCGACCAGGCGCTGGTGCACAAGGAAGTGCGGCCGCTGGTGGCGGCGATGAACGGCACCATGGCGCGCATGCAGGACCTGATCGCCGGCCAGCGCCGCTTCATCGCCGACGCCTCGCACCAGCTGCGCACGCCGCTCGCGGTGCTCAAGACCCAGGCCGAGCTGGCGCTGCGCGAAAACGACGCCGATGCCATGCGCGCCATCGTGCGCTCGATCGCCGGCACCACCGATTCCGCCATCCACCTGGCCAACCGCCTGCTGACGCTGGCCCGCATCGAGCATGGCAGCGGCAGCGTTGACAAGGCGCCGGTGTCGCTGGCGGCGCTGGCCGGCCAGGCCGGGCTGGAGCTGGCCCTGCCGGCGGTCCAGAAAGGGATCGACCTGGCCCTGGAAACCGGGGACGGCGAGGACACCACCGTGCACGGCCAGGCGCTGCTGCTGCACGAACTGGTCGCCAACCTGCTCGACAACGCGATCCGCTACACGCCGCCCGGCGGCAGCGTGCTGCTGCGCATCAAGCGCTCTGGCGATGCGCAGGGGGCCGGGCCGGTCGTGCTGGACGTGATCGACAGCGGCCCGGGCATCCCGGCGGCGGAACACGACAAGGTGCTCATGCCCTTCTACCGCGCCCAGGCCACGCTGGAAGCGAATCCCGGCGGCACCGGCCTGGGCCTGGCCATCGTGCGCGACATCGCCGTCATGCACGGGGCCACCCTGGCGCTGGGCCAGGGCGAGGACGGACGCGGCCTGAAGGTCAGCGTGTCCTTCCCGCCGCATTGAAAGCAAACTGAAAGCCGGGCGCGCATATAGTTGGACCAAACAAGCAGTCCAACATGACAACGACCGGAGACAACATGCACACCCACACCCAGGCACCCGCCCCCTTCCCCGCATCTTCCGCCAACGCCTGCGCCTGACCCCGCGCGCAGGCCGCTCACCCAAAAAGCAATGACGGGCCTCCCGGCCCACACAACAAAAGCAGGCCCACGCGCCTGCAAGGAGATCGATGATGTTGACAGTACTGGCTTATTCGATGGTCGTCGTGTTCATGTTCCTGATCATGACGAAGCGCCTGCCGGCGCTGGTTGCCCTGATCGTCGTGCCGATCGTCTTCGGACTGATCGGCGGCTTCGGCGCCGAGCTCGGACCGATGATGCTGGCGGGGATCAAGAACCTCGCGCCCACCGGCGTGATGCTGATGTTCGCCATCCTGTACTTCGGCGTCATGATCGACGCCGGCCTGTTCGACCCGGTGGTACGCCTGATCCTGAAACTGGTGCAGGGCGACCCGATGAAGATCGTGGTCGGCACCGCCGTGCTGGCGATGTGCATCTCGCTCGACGGCGACGGCGCCACCACTTACATGATCACGGTGTCGGCCATGCTGCCGCTGTACAAGCGCCTCGGCATGAGCCGCCTGGTGATGGCCTGCGTGATCATGCTGGCCGGCGGCGTCTTCAACATCCTGCCCTGGGGCGGCCCGACCGCGCGCGCGGCCAGCGCGCTGGGCGTGGACGTGAGCGAGATCTTCCTGCCGATGATCCCGGCCATGGCCGTGAGCGCGCTGTGGGTGCTGTTCGTCTCGTATGTGCTCGGCATGCGCGAGCGCCGGCGCCTCGGCGTGCTCGCCATGCCGTCGCGCACGGCGAAGGCGGCGCCGGTCGGCGTCCTGCAGCCGGCCGGTGCAGGCCTGGCCATGGCCGGCGGCGCGCCGGTCTATGAAAGCCATGCGCATGGCATGCCGGCCGGCCGCGCCGAAGCGCAGGCCGCGGGCGCGGGTCCCGATGCCGCCGCTGCCTCCCTGCCGGAGATCTCCCTCTCCGCCGGCACCGCGCGCCCCAACCTGATCTGGGTGAACCTGCTGCTGACCGCCACCCTGATGGTCATGCTGATCATGGGTGCCCTGCCGCTGCCGGCGCTGTTCATGATTTTCTTCGCGATCGCGATCATGATCAATTACCCGGGCCTGGAGCAGCAGAAGGAGCGCATCGCCTCGCATGCGGCGAATGTGCTGCCGGTGGTTGCCCTGATCTTCGCGGCCGGCATTTTCGTCGGCATCCTGCAGGGCACCAAGATGGTCGATGCCATCGCCACCAGCGTGATCGCCGCCGTGCCGGCGTGGATGGGCCCCTACCTGGCCATCGTCACCGGCCTGCTGAGCATCCCGTTCACCTTCGTCATCTCGAACGACGCCTTCTATTTCGGCGTGGTGCCGATCCTGGCCAAGGCCGGCGAAGTGTACGGCATCACCGCGGCCGAGATCGGCCGGGCCTCGATCATCGGCCAGCCGGTGCACCTGCTCAGCCCGTTGGTGGCGTCGACCTACCTGCTGGTGGGCATGTCGGAGGTGGAGTTTGGCGACCACCAGAAATTCACGCTGCTGTGGTCGATCTCGGCGGCGCTGGTGATGCTGGTGGCGGCGGTGCTGTTCGGGGTGATTCCCTTCATGGGCAACGCCTGAAACCGGCGCGGCATCGGCAAGGAATCGGCACGGAATCGGCAGCGCCCGGCCGGCTCACACTGTCCGGTCGCGGTCGTCCGGGGTGAGGATGACCGCCTCCTCCTCGTCCACGAGGAGCAGGCGCGTGCCATAACCGCTCCCGCCGCTCAGGGAATCCGCCGCACGTGGCGGAAACGGGCGTAGCGGTTCACCAGGTCGTTGATCAGCTGCTCGCGCGAGTAGCCGGTCACGTCGTGCGGCTGGTCGCCTTCGGAACTGAAGGCCATGACCCGGTAGTGACGTCGCTGCGGATCCGGTCCCGTTGTCTCGGCCCAGGCGAAACTCGGCGCGCGGAAGCTGCGCGCGCGGATCGTGTAGCGGAAATGGCCGCGGTCGCCGTGCGGCACGTCCAGGTCGAGCTGCTCGTCGGTTTGCGTGGTTTGCGGCGCCAGGCCGCTGTCCCCCATCTGCGCGGCCACCGCGTCCAGCGCGGGGCGCGCGGTGCCGCTCAGGAATGCCTCGATTTCCGGCTTGCCGTAGAAGTGGGTGATGCTGGCCAGGCGCTGCTGCCAGCTCAGGCCCGCGGTCGCCGGCGGCGTCTCGGCCGCGATGGACAGGTCCATCGACGGTCCCTTCGTTTCCGTCTGCAGGGCGCGCAGCAGCCCGTAGCAGATGAACAGCATCACCACGGCGAACGGCAGCGCGCTGGCCAGCGCGGCGGTCTGGAGCGCCTGCAGTCCGCCGGCCAGCAGCAGCACGGCGGCGACCACGCCCGCGCAGATCGCCCAGAAGATGCGCTGCCAGACCGGCGGGTTCGGCGCCGCGCCGGAGGTGATCATGTCGATCACCAGCGCGCCGGAATCGGCCGAGGTCACGAAGAAGGTAATCACCAGCAGCGTGGCAAGTCCGGATGCGATCACGGAAAACGGCAGCTGCTCGAGCACTTCGAACAGCGCCACCGGCAGGTTGTCGGTCACCGTCTGCACGATCGGCGCGGTGCCGGCCAGGTCGAACGCGATGGCGGTATTGCCGAACACGGTCATCCACAGGAAGGTGAACAGCACCGGCACCAGCAGCACGCCGAGGATGAATTCGCGGATGGTGCGCCCGCGCGAAATGCGCGCGATGAACATGCCGACGAAGGGCGACCACGAGATCCACCAGCCCCAGTAGAACAGCGTCCACTTGCCCAGCCAGTCGTTCGGCTCGTAGGCGTACATCCGGAAGGTGCGCTGCACCACCGCGCCCAGGTAGGCGCCGACGTTCTGGACGAAGGCCTGCAGCAGGAACACGGTCGATCCGGCCACCAGCACGAAGGCCAGCAGCGCGATCGCCAGGATGATGTTGAGCTCGGACAGGCGCTTCACGCCCTTGTCGAGTCCCGTACCGGCCGACAGCGTGGCCATGCCGGTGATGACCGCGATCAGCACCAGCTGGACCGTCGTCGTGACCGGCAGGCCGAACAGGTGGGCGAAGCCGGCATTCACCTGCAGCACGCCGAAGCCGAGCGAGGTCGCGACGCCGAACATCGTGCCCAGCACCGCGAAGATATCGATGGCGTGCCCGATCGGTCCATGGATGCGGTTGCCGATCAGCGGGAACAGGCCCGAACGGAGCGTGAGCGGCAGGCCGCGCCGGAACGCGAAATAGGCCAGCGCCAGCCCCACGACGATATAGATCGCCCACGCGTGCAGGCCCCAGTGGAAGAAGGTCAGGACCATCGCCTCGCGCGCCGACTGGATCGTGCGCCCCTGGCCCACCGGCGGCAGCGCATAGTGCTGGATCGGCTCGGCCACGCCGAAGAACAGCAGGCCGATGCCCATGCCGGCGCTGAACAGCATGGCGAACCAGGACAGGTAGCTGTACTCGGGTTCGCTCTCGTCCGGGCCGAGCTTGACGTCGCCATAGCGGCTCATCATGAGGAACAGCACGAAGACCAGGAAGACGGCGACCGCCACGATATAGAACCAGCCGAAATTGCGCGAGATGTCGGCCTGGAGCAGGTCGAACAGGCTGCCGGCGAGTTTCGGGAACAGTGCGCAGAACAGCGCGAAGACGAGGATCAGCGCGGCCGAGACGAAGAACACGGGCGGATTGACCTGCATCCTCGGGCGAGAACGTGGGCCGGCGGCTTCCTTCAGTACGGGATCAGTCATCGATTCAGCATTCCTTCCAGGTCCCTTGCGGACCAGCGCGGGCGGAGCGGCGCCCCGCGGGTTTGACGATGTTTGCCCGATGACGGGCAGGCATGCAGAGGCGAGCTGGGCAGGCAAGGACCCGCAAAGCGGCGGCGCTATGCCGTCCCCGCCCTGCGGGACGCAGTCTACCACTGCGGGATCGAGGTATCCGACACGATTGGATGTGCACGTTCCTGGGGAAAGCCCGCAGGCGGCCGGCATGCGCGTTGGTCCGCACCGACAACCTGGCCGCACCGGCTGTCTGAAATCCACCACTTTGCGCCCCCAACAATCATTCCGGTGATTGTTTGCCGCATCGTTATCGGGTCAATACAAATATTGCAATCTTTGTCCCTAGAATCATCTGGGCAGTCACAAAAAAATTCATTCGGCAACAATGGAGACTACACAGTGCCTACACCTTCCGCTTCCCATTCCCGTATCCGCCCCACCGTCTGCGCCCATGCCGTCGCCGTCGCCCTGACCCTGCTCGCGGCCGAAGCGAGCGCCCAGCAGGCCCAGCAGACTCAGCAGGCGGCCTCGATCGACAAACCCAGCGTGGTCGTGGTGTCCGGCACCCGCCAGTCGGTCGCCTCGGCCATCGACCGCAAGAAGAACGCCAGCACGGTGGTCGATTCCATCGTCGCCGAGGACATCGGCGAGTTCCCCGACAAGAACGTGGGCGAGGCGCTGTCGCGCGTCACCGGCGTGCAGCTGTCGCGCGATTTCGGCGAAGGCTCGCAAGTCAACATCCGCGGCGTCGAGGCCAACCTGAACCGCATCGAAATCAATGGTTTGTCGGTGCTGAGCACCAACGGCACGGCCGGCCGCGGCGCCGAGCTGCGCGAACTGCCGGCCGAGCTGATCAAGTCGATCGACGTGTTCAAGGGCGTCACCGCCGACCAGACCGAAGGCGGCATCGGCGGCACCGTCAGCATCAAGACCAATTTGCCGCTCGACTTCAAGGGCCGCACGGCGGTCCTCAAGCTCGAGGCCGAGCAGAGTTCGAGCCGGGGCGGCGTGCAGCCTCGCCCCAGCCTGCTGCTGGCCGACAAATTTTTCAACAACCGCCTGGGCGTGATGGCCAACCTGGTGTACGACAAGGTCTACACCCAGAACGACTACGTACGCAACAGTAACTGGCGCTACCTGCGCGACTGGGACTTCTCGCCGGAGAAGACGAATACCAGCCTGAACCCGGCCGCCGCCGCCGTCACCAGCAAGGCCGGCTGCGCCACGCTGACCGGCGCCAACCGGACTGCCTGCGACAGCCAGTGGTACGACTATTCGCCCGGCGTGCCGCGCTACGGGATCTGGACGCGCGACCACAAGCGCTCCAGCGCCGAACTGGCCGCGCAGTACAAGGTCAACGACAACCTGGACGTCTGGGCGCGCTATAACAAGAACAACCAGGACCAGATGCTGAACGACCGTAACTACACGACGGACTTCGGCGCGCTGCACCGCTTCTCGACCGGCGGCGTGGCCCCGGTGTACGGCGCCAACGGCGCGCCGCTGGCCACCCCGGCCGCCACCTGCGCCAATCCGGACAGCGGCGTCACCCCGCCCGGCATGACCTTCTCGAACCACGTCATGACCGGCTTCAACGCCGGCACCTGCACCAACGTGGCCGGACAAGGCGCCTCGTACAACTTCGACACCTCGGCGCGCGACTTCGCGCTGAAGATCGATTCCAACTACCGCTCCGCCGGCTTCAACTGGAAGAACAGCCAGTGGACCGTGGAGGGCATGATCGCCAAGACCGATTCGTTCTACGACCTGAACACCAACCTGATCTCGATGGCGGGCAACATCCCCGGCCTGAACGTGACGCTCGACGACCAGGGCCTGCCGAAGTTCAACTTCCCGGCCGGCTACGACCCGAACAACAGCAGCACCTACACCCGCATCGCGACCCAGTACCAGCCTTCGTTCACCGACAACACCGAAGACCAGGTCAAGCTGGACCTGAAATACCGCACCAACCTGCCGTTCCTGAAATCGATCTGGTTCGGCGGCCAGGGGCGCAAGACCACCTCGGCGCAGTACCGCTGGACCGGCTACCAGGTCACCGGCGACCCGAACACGACGGCCGACGACGTCACCGTGCGCAGTCCGGAAGTGCGCCATGAGATCATCTACGATCCGATGAACACCACTGGCACCCTGCGCAACAACGGCGCCATCATCCAGGGCACCGGCCTGACCGCCAACAACACCACGCGCTACGTGACGGCGGCCCAGATGGCGGGCCTGGTCGACACGATCCGCACCAACACGCCGGGCAGCTTCCTGAAAGGCTACAGCGGCCTGTCCGGCTATCCCGATGGCTGGATGGCGCCGGACTTCAACAACGCCGCCCAGTACTTCGACCTGTCGCGCTTCAACCATGACCTGCTGCGCAACTCGATCGGCAGCGACGGCAAGAGCTATCCGATGCCGCCGCAGTTCGCGGTCGAGGAACGCATCCGCGCCTTCTACGTGCGCGCCGACTTCTCGGAAGAACTGTTCGGCATCGAGTGGGACGGCAACGTCGGCGTGCGCTACGCCGGCACCCGCACCCGCGCCACCGGCCTGCGCTCGTACCGCGCCTACTCCCTCAATCCGGCCACCAACGCCCGGGTCGAGACCATCCTGGCGAACGACATCCAGACGGTGGAAAACAAGTACAGCGACGTCCTGCCGAGCTTCAACCTGGCGGGCTGGCTGGTGCCGGACAAGCTGGTGGCCCGCATCGGCTGGGGCAAGGTCATGTCGCGCCCGTTCATCGACCGCCTGACGCCCACCGTCAACTGCATCGTGGGCAGCGGCCAGTCGATCTACGGCGGCGACGGCAGCGCCGACGACTGCACCGCCGGCAACGTCAACCTGGCCCCTTTCCGTGCCACCAACAAGGACGCCAGCGTCGAATGGTACCCGTCGCGCGACAGCCAGCTGTCGCTGGCCTTCTTCCGCAAGGACATCCGCAGCTACATCCAGAACGACGTGGTCCTGCCGAACCAGGACGTGTTCGGCGACGGCCGCCTGTGGGACCTGAAGACCTCGATCAACAGCGAAGGCGCCATGACCAAGGGCTGGGAACTGGCCGGCCGCACCGCGCTGACGATGCTGCCGGGCCTGCTGCGCGGCCTGGGCCTGGACGCCAACTACACCCGCATGAGCTACAAGTATGCGGCCGGCAAGGAACTGCTGAACCCGCTGGACAACACGGTCCTGCCCTACCCGGGCATGTCGCGCAACAGCTACAACGTCGGCATCTGGTATGACCTCGACAAGTGGAACGCGCGCCTGGCCTACAACTACCGCGACGGCTACTACACCGGCACGGTGGACTCGAACGCCTCGCTGCCGGTGTATGGCGAGAAGGTCGGCTTCCTCGACGCCAAGCTGCAGTACCGGGCGACCGAGAACCTGACGCTGTCGGTGGAGGGCAAGAACCTGACCGACGAGGGACAGTACCTGAATTCCGGGTCGACCTCGCGCAGGAACGAGCTGGCGTGGTCGGGACGGCGGTATTTTGTGGGAGCGACTTACAAGTTCTGAGGTCGCGCTCTGGTGGTTTGCGCCGGGTTGTTGTTATGGCCAGGCGTGATATGACGTGTCTAGAAGGCAGAGTTCGCGGACTCTGCTTTTTTTATGGTGCTGCTCAGGCCTTTGCGTTAAACACGCAAGGTGAAGAAAGAGTTACACTTTATTGTCCAGAGGACATAAATAGGGATAGGTATCGGCCGGCGTATTATCTACCGGTTAAACTACAAAATGGAGAAAAAGAATGCGCATTGAACGTGTCAAAATAGAAGGATTTCGCCTACTTCAGGATGCCGAAATCATTCTAGAGAGCAACTCCACAGTGATAGTAGGTCGCAACAATAGTGGTAAAACATCATTTACCGATATTTTTGACCGATTTACTGGGGAGACTGGGGCAAGGTTTCGCTTAGAAGACTTCTCTGCGGTGCAGCGTGAGCGCTTTTTTAACGCGAAAACTCTTAGGGAAGGAGGAGGGAAACCAGAAGATGTACTGGCCGCACTCCCAACGATTCGCCTTACTCTTACCTTTAACTACGACAAAACTGATCCAAGCTTAGGTCCTCTTTCGCCTTTCGTAATCGATCTCGATGTAGGGACCAACACAGCCATTGTGTGTATTGAGTACCGAGCAACATTAGCGACCCTTCATACTCTGCTTGATATATCTACCCCCATAGAGGGCGTCGAACCAAGAACCCATTTTTTCCGATCGTTACGCGAGACGTTACCTAAATCCTATAGTATTCATGTATTCGCTATTGATCCTACTGACACGACGAATCGACGTGAGTTTGATGGCACTTCGACACTTAGTACATTACTACAATGCAATTTTGTTCGAGCGCAGAGAACACTCGACCATGCGAAGCACGGCGATGCAGATGTTATTGGAAAATTGCTTAGCACATTATTTAAAACTGCTACTGCACCAACAGCAGCAACTGCAGATCAGGAATTAGCGGCTAAGCTTAAAGCATCAGTGCTAGACATTGAGCGAAATGTTCAAAATGATTTCGATGAAATGCTGAAAAATCTGTTGCCTGCGATGGAGGTATTAGGCTTTCCAAGCCTCAACGATACTGAACTCCGACCAGAAACATCGTTAAATGTTGAGGCACTACTGTCAGACCACACGAAAGTGGTCTACACCGGCACAGACGGTTTACATCTTCCAGAGGGATATAATGGGCTTGGTACTCGCAACCTCATATATATGCTGCTACAACTCGAGAGCTACCATAAGACTTATCGCGCCAAACCTACCCGTCCGGTTACCCATCTAATTTTCGTTGAAGAGCCAGAAGCACACTTGCACCCACAGATGCAAGAAGTCTTCATCAACCAATTAAACGCAGCTATTGAAAAGCTCTCTGCAAGTTACCCCCACGAAGCACCTTGGAATGTTCAATTTGTTATTACAACACACTCCCCACATGTTGCAAACTCAGCATCATTTTCTGCTGTAAGATATTTCCTTAACGAACGCTTACCTCATATAAATACTCGCCGCACGAAAGTCAAAGATTTTAAAAAGGGAATGGATAGTATCCCGCCTGAGGATCAAGACTTCCTACATCAGTACATGACATTGACCAAGTGCGACCTGTATTTTGCAGACAAAGCCATTATGGTTGAAGGTACGACAGAGCGTCTGCTGATGCCTCGTCTGTGCGATTTAGTCGATAAATCACTCGATGACAAACATAAGTTAGCAAGACAATATATTACTTGTGTGGAAGTCGGCGGAGCTTACGCCCATATCTTTTATCCACTTCTTGACTTTCTAGAACTAAAGACATTGGTCGTTACTGATCTGGACTCAACAAAGATTGTGGAGAAAGAGGACAAAAACAAAAAGAAAGTAAAGAAATGGGAGAAATGCCCTGTAGCCGAAGGAAAACGAACCTCTAACGCAGCAATCAAAGAATGGTTCCGCCCTAACCCTATCGAAGTTAAAGAGGAATGGCAGATCACTCCTGCCGAACTTATTGCTAAGACTTCTGAGGAAAAGCAAAGCGGTTGCCGTCGAATTGCATATCAAATTCCAGAACAGCTTGGCACGGAAGTATGTGCGCGCAGCTATGAAGATGCGCTAGTGCTAGCAAATCCAGATCGATTCACATGGACAAAAGAAGAAGACGAAGCCACTGAAGCTTGGGAAATCGCAAAAGGACTTGCAAAAGCAGATACGGCATTGAGGTTTGCAATTCGTGAGAAAGAGTGGAACGTACCCCGTTATATACGTGAGGGATTAGTATGGCTGTCCGAGCCTCCTCCTCCGCCAGCAGAAAGTGTCGAAATATTAGCCAAAGAGGAGGCAGAATGATTAATCTTGCCGAGAATCCTGCACTGTTAGCTGCACAAGCGGCTCAACGGAAAATTAATGCAGCGCTTGATGCTGGTCGTAGCTTTCGTCTTGAAGCCGGAGCCGGCGCAGGCAAAACTTATTCATTAGTTGCCGCACTGAAGCGACTAATAGAAGAACGTGGTTCGGCCTTAATTCGTACTGGGCAAAAAGTTGCTTGTATCACTTATACAGAAGTTGCCCGTAACGAAATCGCGCAAGAGATTGAGGATCACCCTGCTATTCTTGTTGATACAATTCATGGTTTTTCTTGGTCGTTTCTGCGCCAATTTCAAAAAGCGCTGCGCGAACTTATCGATCAAATGGATGACCGCAAAGATAAAATTAATCAAGGTGGTGGCATTGGCTCCAAATCTGTAGATTACAACATGGGTTTCTTTGGCGTTGAATCTGACAAAATCACACTGAGCCACGACGACATACCAGAGATGATGGCTAAGCTCTTACAAAAACAAAAGTTTAGACAAATTTTAAGTCAACAGTTTCCAATAATTTTCATCGATGAATATCAAGACACTCACCCTATGTTTATGAAGGCGATTACAGAGCACTTTTTGAAGCCATCCGACGGCCCTCTCGTTGGTTTATTCGGAGATCATTGGCAAACGATTTATCAGAACGAGTATGAGCTCGCTGAATACCCGATTGAAGAAATTGCCAAAGGATCGAATTTTCGATCAGTACCTGCTGTCGTTAACGTTCTAAATAAGTTACGTCCTGAGTTGCAGCAGGCTGTTCATGACCCCGATGCAAAAGGTGAAGCGCGCTTTTTTCATACCAATGGCTACAAAGGACCGAGGACCAAAGAGCCTCATTCTAAAGAGGATCTGCCACCTGATCTTGCGCGACAGACTCGAGAAGACCTGATGCAACGATTACAAGCAGAGGGTTGGGATTTAAGTAAGACAAAGGTTTTAATGCTTACACACAACGTTCTCGCCGCTGAACAAGGTTATCCCAAAGTTGCAGATTTATTCCGCGGCCGTACGGATCTGTTTGCAAAAAAAGAAGACCCAGTAATAAAATTTTTTGCGGAAGTAGTAGAACCTATGTGCTCTGCATATCAAGCATCCCACTACGGCGACATGTTTAGAGCATTGGGCTCTAGCCCTGCGATCACCAAGCATGAAGACAAAGCTTCTTGGCGTTATGACATGGATATGCTTCAGAAATTACGCCAAGAAGGTACTATTGGCCAGGTCATTGATCACCTGAAGGCGACAAGACGGCCCTCACCGCCTGATCGAGTATTGCAGCGTGACGAAGAGTTCAATGCCTTGAATGGGAATCCAGTTCCAGAAGAGTCTTCTGCGCTTCAGCGATATATTTCGCTACGTGACATACCTTATAGAGAAGTCGTTCAAATCGTGAAGTTTATTGAAAGGCAGACATCTTTTGCTACACAGCATAGTGTCAAAGGTGCTGAGTTTGAGAACGTTCTCGTAGTGCTAGGAGGCGGTTGGAATCACTATAATTGGCCACAACTTTTAGAGCTACTTAAGACAAGAGCATTAAATGATAAAAATACGAAAGGCTTTTACCGTGCTCGTAACCTCTTCTATGTTTCTGTTTCTCGTCCAATGACGCGCCTCGCTGTTCTAGCAACGCAAACGATGTCTGAAAAAGCCCTTGAAACCGTAAATGATTTATTTGAGAGCGATAATGTCAAAGAATTTGTTATTGGGACTTGAACCTGCTGAACAGACAGAGTCGTTATGACGTTGATCGTTACACTTTAAAGTCATGAAACTCAACAAGGCGAGCCCTTCCAAAAGCAGCAACGAGTCACGTTCCATAAAAAATGAATATTCTCCACAGACGAATGAAACGTTAACTATCTGGCTCTTTACGGACACTCTGCTCGCTTTTGCAAGCTGACTCTTTCGTACCAGCATTTACACACACCCGCGCCCGGCACTGCGCCTCGCCGGCCGCGTTATAACGCTTGCAGGTGTCCAGCTGCTCGGCCAGCGTCGCCTTCTTGTTGCGCGGCCCCATGTGGCTCATCAAGGCGGCCAGCAAAAGAACGTCGCTGTCCGGCTCACGCTTCACACGCTGTGGCGCCGCCTTTTCCCTGGCTTTCGCCTGCGCCGGTTTCGCCGGCTCGGCCTTGCGTTGCGGCTTGGCCGCATGACTGTGCCGCACCGCCTTGTCCTCGAGCGCCTGCGTCAAGGGATCAAGCGGCGCCGCACCCCGCGTGCGCGCAGAAGCAGGCGCCGGCACAGGCGTCATGTCCGCCAGCGGATTGACGGGCGACGATTCCGCCGTAGCGTGAGCAGCCGCCTCGGGTGACGCTGTCCCGGACGGCACGTCCGCAAGCGCAGCGTCTTCCCGTACCGGCGCAGGCGCAGCAGCGCCAAGATTGGCCGGCGCAAGCGCATCCGCCTTCGCCAGCACAGGCGCCGGCGCACGCACGACATTCGCAGCATCGCGCTCTTCTCCATCCGGCAGCGCCAACAGCAACACCGCCACGGCCACGGCGCCGATGGCCACTACAAGCCCCCCACCCCACGCCCAACCATGCCGGGACGCGCGCGGCGCGCGCGCAGGCGCAGCTGCGGGCGCGGCACGCCCCGCCACCCCATCGAGCGAACTGAGTATGCGCTGCCCCTCCGGCTCCGCCTGCGACGCGTTTGAAATCAGACTGGGCCGGCCAGCGCGGGCCGGGCGATCGCCATGGTCTTGCAAGTCCAGCTCCTTGATGTTTTGGCACCACTTGTCAAGATACAAGAATCAAAGGAACTCTGCTGCACTTTAGCGCCCAATCGTGCGCGATGCCTGCATGTTCATGCATTTTGCATACTCAATCGTGCGCGGATTGCCATAGCAGTAAGTTATATTTCTGAGAAATGTCTTTTCTGCAAGTTTGCGAGAAAACCTGTCTTCGGAGGCTGTCGTGTGGTGGTTGGCACTTCTGGCGTACTTCGTCCTGGCCTGCGGCATCAGCTGGATGGTCCTGTTCCCGGCCGGGCGGGATTTCCTGTTGAGCGCGCTCGCCGCGGCGGGACTGCGCCTGCAGCGCCGCGCCGAAGTGCTGGCGCGCCAGGGCTTGCGCGATGCGGATGCGCTGCGTGCGGATGGCCGGGCCGCCGCCGGCACGCTCACGGCCTTCGTGCGCCGCCATTACCTGGCGTGCATCGGCGGGGCCGCGCTGGTCTGCCTGCCGCCGCTGGCGGCGCTGCTGCTGGTGCGCCAGCCGGCGTTGAGCGACTACGAGCCGTCCACACGCGCCATTAATGGCCAGGTCGCCGCGCTGCTGGAAGGCGAACAGTTGGTGCCGCCGCCGGCGCTGCCGCCATTGACGTTCGTGCAGGCCGAGGCGGTGCGCGAACGGCCGCTGCTGGCGTCGGCGAGCCGCGACTGGGCACTGATGAACGAGGCGTATGCGCAGCGCCTGCTGCTGGTGTTCCGGATCATGAAGGAGCGCCACGGTTATGACATGGCGCTGCTGGAAGGCTACCGCAGCCCGGCGCGCCAGGATGCGCTGGCCGGCATGGGACCAGCGGTCAGCAACGCGCGGGCCTGGCAGAGCTGGCACCAGTACGGCCTGGCCGCCGACTGCGCTTTTCTCCGCGACGGCAAGCTGGTGATCTCGGAAAAGGATCCCTGGGCCATGCGCGGTTACCAGTTGTACGGAGAAGTGGCGGAATCGCTCGGCCTGACCTGGGGCGGACGCTGGAAGATGATGGATTTCGGGCACACGGAACTGCGCCTGCCCGGCGTGATGAAACGATAGGATCCCCATGCGACACATCTGGCAATTCCTGACCCGGCGCAGCACCCTGATCGTCCTCGGCTGGATGGCCTTCGCCGCCCTGCTGCTGGTGCTGGCCGCGCTGTTCGAGTGGCCGGCCTCGCTGCCCTGGGGCGTGCTCGGCGCGGCCCTGCTGATCGGCGCCGCCGTGTGGCTGTGGCGCCGCAGGAGTCATGCGCGCAGCGCGCGGCAACTGGGCGACATGCTCGAGCAGCAGGTCGCCAGGGCCAGGCCGGACAAGGCGCCGCACCAGGAAACGGAAACCATCCGCAAGCGCCTGCTGGAGGCGATCGGCACCATCAAGAATTCCAAGCTGGGCCAGTTTTCCGGCAACGCGGCGCTGTACGAACTGCCGTGGTACATGATCATCGGGAATCCGGCGGCCGGCAAGAGCACGGCCATCGCCAGCTCCGGTTTGCAGTTCCCGTTTGCCGACGCCAAGATCGTGCAGGGTGTCGGCGGCACCCGCAACTGCGACTGGTTCTTCACCACCGAAGGCATCCTGCTCGACACCGCCGGCCGCTATTCGGTGTCCGACGAAGACCGCGGCGAGTGGTTCGGCTTCCTTGATCTGCTGAAAAAATACCGGCGCAAGGCCCCGATCAACGGCGTCGTCATCGCCGTCAGCATCGCCGAGCTGACCCGCAACCGCCCCGAGTTCGCGATCAACCTGGCCAAGAATTTGCGCCAGCGGGTACAAGAATTGACGGAACGGCTCGAGGTGCACGCGCCGGTGTACGTGGTGTTCACCAAGGCCGACCTGATCAACGGCTTCAACGAGTTCTTCCAGGACAGCGAGCATGCCGAGCGCGAAAAGGTCTGGGGCGCCACCCTGCCCTACAGCCGCGACGCCGGCAGCGAGCAGTTGCTGGACCAGTTCGATGCGCGCTTCGACGAACTGTACGACGGCCTGAAGGACCTGAGCCTGGCCAACATGGCCCTGCAATGGCGCGAACGCATGCCGCCGGGCGTGTTCACCTTCCCGCTCGAATTCGCGTCCATCAAGCCGGCGCTGCGGGCCTTCATCGCCACGCTGTTCGAGGAGAACCCGTTCCAGTTCAAGCCGGTGTTCCGCGGCTTCTACTTCACCAGCGCACTGCAGGAAGGCGAGACCGTGTCGGCATCGTCGGCGCGCGTGGCGCAGCGCTTCGAGCTCGAATTGCGGCCGCTGTCCAAGGACGAGCAGCACGCGCAGCAGGGCTACTTCCTGCTCAATCTGTTCCGCAAGGTGATCTTCGCCGACAAGGACCTGGTCGCGCAGTACGCCAGCCCGGTCAAGGTGCGCCTGCGCTACGCCGCCTTCTTCGCCGCCACCGCCGTCGTCGGCCTGGCGCTGGCCGGCTGGAGCTGGTCGTACGTGAACAACCGCCAGCTGGTGGCCAACGTCCAGGCCGACCTCGACCAGGTGTCCAAGGTGCAGGCGCGCAGCCTCGACCTGCAATCGCGCTTCCAGGCGCTGGAGATCCTGCAGGACCGCATCGAGCAGCTCGACCGCTACGACAAGGACCGGCCGCTGTCGCTGGGACTGGGCCTGTACCAGGGCGACCTGTTGAACCGCAAGCTCAAGGAGGAATACTTCAACGGCGTGCGTGAAGTGATGCTGGGGCCGGTGGCGCAGTCGCTCGAGGGCTTCCTGGCCGAGGTGAATGCCAACGCCGGCCAGCTGCAGCCGATGACCAAGCCGGTCGGCACCGCCGCTGCCGCCGCCGCCGCGGACAGCGCGCCGCAGCAGTTCAAGGATGCGTCTGCGCTCGATGCCGAGGATGCCTACAACGCGCTCAAGACCTACCTGATGCTGGCCGACCGCTCGCGCGCGGAAAGCGCGCACTTGAACGACCAGATCACCCGTTTCTGGCGCGGCTGGCTCGAAAGCAACCGCGGCGCCATGACGCGCGAGCAGATGATCCGCAGCGCCGAGCGCACGATCTCGTTCTACCTGGGGCAGGTGAACGACCCGTCGTGGCCGGTCATCGACGCACGCCTGGCGCTGGTCGACCAGGCCCGTGACAGCCTGCGCCGCGTGGTGCGCGGCATGCCGGCGCGCGAACGGGTGTACGCCGACATCAAGGCGCGCGCCGCCACCCGCTACCCGTCGATGACGGTGGCGCGCATCGTCGGCGACCAGGACAAGGATCTGGTGCTGGGCAGCTACGCGATCTCCGGCAGCTTCACGCGCGAGGCCTGGGACGGCTTCGTGCGCGACGCCTTCCGCGATGCCGCCAACCGCGAACTGCGGAGTGCCGACTGGGTGCTGAAGACCTCGGCCCGGGACGACCTGACGCTGGAAGGCAGTCCGGAGCAGATCCAGAAATCGCTGGCCGACCTGTACAAGAACGAATACACGCGCGAATGGCAGAAATTCATGCAGGGCGTGACCGTGCGCGACCTGAACGGCTTCGACGGCGCGGTGGCCGCCATGAACCGCCTGGGCGATCCGCAGAATTCGCCGCTGGCGCGGCTGGTGGCCACCGTCTACGAACAGACCTCGTGGGATAATCCGTCGCTGGCCGCCACCGGCCTGCAGCATGCCAAGGGTGGCCTGGCCGGCTGGTTCCGCGAGACCGTGCTGCGCCAGAAGCCGGCCGCGGTCAACGTCACCCTGCCCGCCGGCGCAGCCAGGAACGCGGCGCTGCCGCTGGGTCCCGTGGGGCGCGAGTTCGAGGGCGTGGCGCGCCTGGTGGCCGCGCGCGACAAGGATGCGTCGCTGATGCGCGGCTACGTCGACGGCTTGTCCAGGCTGCGCGCGCGCTTCAACCAGATCAAGAACCAGGGCGACCCGGGTCCCGGCGCCAGGCAGCTGATGCAGCAGACGCTGGACGGCAACGGCTCCGAGCTGGCCGATGCGCTGAAGTACGTCGACGAGCAGATGCTGGTCGGGATGAGCGACGCCCAGCGCCAGGCCCTGCGGCCGGTGCTGGTGCGCCCGCTGATGCAGACCTTCGCCGTGATCGTGCATCCCACCGAGGCCGAGATCAACAAGGTCTGGGCGGCGCAGGTCCTGCAGCCCTTCAACCGCAACCTGGCGCCCAAGTACCCGTTCTCCACCGAGTCCCGGGCCGAGGCCAGCAACGCCGAGATCGGCGAGATCTTCGGCCCCGACGGCGCCATCGCCAAGTTCTTCGACACCACGGTAGGCCCGCTGGTGGTGCGGCGCGGCGATGCGCTCAGCAGCCGCACCTGGGCCAACATGGGCTTGACGCTGGCGCCCGGCGTGGTGGCCGGCTTCCCCGGCTGGGTCGCCCCGCTGGCGGCCGGGGGCGTCGCCAACGCGGCTGCGGCCAGCGGCGGCGGCCAGACCCGCTTCGACGTGCAGGCGCTGGGCGCCGGCGGCGCCACCGAATTCACGATCGAGATCGACGGCCAGTCGGTGCGCTGGCGCGGCCAGCCGCAAACCTGGGTGCACATGTCGTGGCCCAACCCGCAGGGCGTGCCCGGCGCGAAGATCACCGCCATCACGCCGGAAGGCCGCAACGTGGTCGTGCTGGACGAACCGGGCCACTTCGGCCTGAAGAAGATGATCGACGCCGCCCAGCGCAAGCGCAGGCCCGACGGCGCCTTCGAGCTGAGCTGGCAGAACGCGGGCGTGACGGTGAACGCCAACCTGAAGGTGCTGGCCAATACGCCAGCGCCGGCCCAGAGCGCGCAGGCGGGACAAGGCTTCAAGCGCCTGCGCCTGCCGCCGGCGATCACCGCGCCCGCGCCCTTGCCTGCGCCGGCGCCGGCGACCGTTCCTGCGGCCGCACCGGCACCCTCGGCGCCCACGCCCAGCGTGCCGGCGGCGCCGATGCGCCAGGCGGCCGTCGCCCTGCGCGCCGGAGAGGCCTCATGAGCCGCGCCCTCACCCCGGTCAGCGTCGGCTACTTCGGCAAGCTGCCCAGCCGTGGCGACTTCGTCAAGGGCAGCGCCAGCCCGGCCCTGATGCAGGTGCTGGACGCCTGGCTGTCCGAGGCGATGGACCTGCTGCGCGCCAACGCCCGCTGGAAGCACGCCTACGACGCGCTGGCGCCGCTGCACTTCGCCTTTGTCGGGCCGCGCCAGCGCCATGCGATCGGCGGCCACATCGTCGCCAGCAGCGACGAATCCAGCCGCCGCTATCCTTTCCTGATGGTGTCCGCGATGGAGGTGGCCGAGCCGTCCGCCTTCGTCCCTGCCGCGCCGCTGGTCTTCGCCCGCCTGTGGAACCGGCTCGACGGCTTGACCGCCGGCGTGCGCGGCGCCGCCGACCCGGCCGTGGCGCTGCAGGCCGCGGTCAACCAGCCGATCGACCTCGATTTGCGCGGCGCCGCCTATGACGCCGCCTTCGAGGACTTCCTCGAACTGCAGACGGTAGGCAGCCTCGACGCGATGCTGGCGCGGGCCGGCCATCGCGGCGCGGCGCGCCGGGTGCTGCTGGCGCTCGGCATGCTGCTGCAGCCGGTGCTGGCCAGCAGTTCCAGCCGCCTGGAAAAGAACCTGGTGCTGCCGCTGCCGGACGACCCGCTGTACCGCAGCCTGGTGGCGGCGTTCTGGATGCGCCTGGTCACGCCTTTTCTTGCGCGCGCCGACTTCGAGCTGGCCCTGTTCCTCACCCGCCTGGACGGCCGCCACGCGCTGGTGCTGGGCTTTTCCGGCGCCTCGGCGCAGACCCTGCGCGCCATTATCGACCCGCAGGCCGGCCTCGAACACAACATCACCTTCGAGGACCTGGACTGGGTCGACGAGCAGGCCGCCAGCGACTACGCCGTCCGCAAGATCTCGACCTACCTGGCGCAGGACGACCTGTCGCTGAAGTCCGCGCTCGATTCCATCGGCACGGCATTTATCGGAGCCTGAGCATGCGCCCTCTCATCATCATGCTGCTGGCCGCGCTGTCGGTCATCGAACCGGCGATGGCCCAAGGTGTGACACGAACCGCGGCGCCGGCGCCGGCCACGCCCCAGCCGGGCCAGGTGCTGGCCAGCGGCACCGTGCCCGACGAAGCCACCAGGGCCGCCGTGCTGGCCCGGCTGCGCGAGCTGTACGGCCCCGAGCGCGTAGTCGACCAGATCGCCATCGGTCCGGTGGCGATGCCGGCCAACTGGAACGCCTATGTGCAGAAGCTGATCTCGCCGGACCTGCGCCAGATCAGCCGCGGCCAGCTGAAAATCGACGGCAATACCGTCAGCCTGCGCGGCGAGGTCGCCAACGACGCGCTGCGCCAGCGCATCGCCAGCAACGTGGCCACCAGCCTGAACCCGACCTATACCGTCAACAACGGCCTGCGCGTCTCGGCCGCCGACCAGGCCATCCTCGACAACACGCTGGCCAACCGCACCATCGAATTCGAAAGCGGCAAGGCGACCCTGACGCCGACCGGGCGCACCATCCTGGACGAAATGGTGGCCGCGATGCGCAAGCTGCAGGGCCGCAAAATCGAGATCATCGGCCACACCGACAATGTCGGCCTGCGCGCCAGCAACGTCAGCCTGAGCCAGGCGCGCGCCGCCACCGTCAAGGACTACCTGGCCAGCCACGGCATCGCCGAGGAACTGCTGAGCGCCAGTGGCCAGGGGCCTGACCAGCCGGTGGCCGGCAACGACAGCGCCGACGGCCGCGCGCGCAACCGCCGCATCGAGTTCCGCATGGCGCAGTAAGCGGCGCCGCACCCACTTCGAAGGACACCATGTTCACCGCAGAAGAGCTGCTCCTCCCCATCGCTCCCGCCAGCCCGGCCGGCGCCGACATCGCCTTTTCTCCCGAATTCGACGCCATCGCCCAGGCGCGGAAGTTCGACGATCCGTCACTGGCGCAAGGCGAATGGATCACCGAGCTGAAGGAAGCCGACTGGGGCTTCGTGCTGGAGCGCTGCGCCCTGCTGCTGAAGGACCGGACCAAGGACCTGCGCATTGCCGTATGGCTGGCCGAAGCCGCCGCCAGGCGCCACCACCTGCGCGGACTGGGCGAAGGCCTGCGCGTGCTGGCCGGCCTGGTCGAACTGTACTGGGACCAGGGCCTGTATCCGGAAGCCGACGGCGACGATCACGAGCAGCGCATCGGCAACCTGGCCTGGATCCTGTCGCGCACGCCGGCGCTGGTACGCGAGGCGCCGCTGACCGAAGGCCGTGGCGCGGCCTGGTCCACGGTCGATTTCGAGGCTGCGCGCAAGCGTGCGTCCGGGCCGGAGGCCGACGTGGCGCCGCGCCTGGCGGAGATGGAGGCGGCGCGGCGCGCCAACTCGCCGGCCTTTGCATCGGCCTTCCGCGCCGACGCGCAGTACTGCCTGGCCGCCCTGAACCGGCTGGAACAGGCGGCGGATGCGAAGCTCGGCATGGACAGCCCCGGCTTTGCCGGCGCGCGCGATGCGGTGCAGGCGATGCTGCATGCGCTGCCGGCGCCGGTTGTCGATGCCCCTGGGGCGACCGCGGCGCAATCTGCGCCTGAGCCGCACCTGGACACTGGCCCCGGCGCGGCCGCGCAGCCGCAGGCGGGCTTGTCGAACGGGCCGGTCCGCAGCCGGTCCGATGCGATCGCACAGCTGCGCAGCATCGCGGAGTTCTTCCGCGCCACCGAGCCGCATAGCCCGGTGTCGTATTTCGCGGAAAAAGCCGCTGCCGCCGGCGAACAGGATCTGCATACCTGGCTGCGTTCGGTGATCAAGGACCAGGGGGCGCTGGCCCATATCGAGGAATTGCTGGGGGTGCCGCCGTCGAATTAGGCATTCGACGGCGCCACGAACGATGACCGTCCCGCTTCAAATTTGAGAATAGTCGGTAATGACTTCCAGTGGCGCCAGTTGTGCGAGCAGCACCAGATGTTCGACCGCTTTCACTTTCTGCAAATTTTCGATTGAAGACTCGCCGCCCAAGGCCACGGCCGGTACGAAACCATACATTTCATCCGTCTGCAATCGGCCCAGCTTTTTTAATGCAGGACCAAACATGCCCTCAAAATCGTTGCGCTCGCGATCCAGCATACCAAAGAATAATTGCATTGCGAAATTGATATTTTTAGTGGCAACCTTGGATTTTCTGGGAATGCAAAAGGATCCCGGCGCAAACAGGTTGACCGAATTTCCTGTTTTTTCACCCCAAAAATACAGATCGCCAAATGCGCTTCGTGCAATGATGTGGTAAGCGTCTTGCTCCATGAATGGCGTGTCACCGATCCATGCTTCCAGTACCGGGTCATATTCCTGCGGATTGACCGTCCAGAATAGCCCGTCTGCATACCCGCACCAGCCCTGCTCTGTCCAGTAGTGCAACAATTGATCTGGCAATTTCCCACGATAACGCTCAATACTGGACGGTGGCACATGGCGCTTTTCAATTGCTGGGCCAAAATCTTCGAGAAAACCGGCAAAATCTTCATCCATGTTGCCCCCTTTATTTGCATCGCTCGAGTTTTGCATTCATTTTCATCCTTGGACGTAAGGCTTCCGGTACCGCGCTCGCTGCCTTGTCGAGTTCGATCAATCGCTGGTGCTGCTTCCACTGCGAACCAATACGTGAATTGATGTTGCGATCTCCAAAGCTGCTGATCGCATCTTTGCCGCCTACTACCATATCAGGATTGTGCAACGCGGCTAAGGTTTTCATGGTACCAGCCGCCATTGCAGCAGATTTGGCCACGGCTTTGGATCTTGACATGCCTTCCGAGCGAAGTGTGTCATAGATATCAGCCGTCAACTCTTTCTTGTAATTGGTTCTTGCTCTTCGCGCAATGCTTGGATTACGCACCGAACTTCCAGAGTCGAACGCCTCACGTCCCTTGATGTACTCATCGACAGTCATGTTGTTGATGCCCGTTTCCTGTCCTGCAAGCTGCCGGTCGAACTCCGGCATGCTCCCTTGCGGCAAACCTTCGGTTGTAAAACACGGCACTTTCTTTTGTGGCATGCCTTTAGGCCGGCTGGGTTCCCTTTCCTGCCCAGGCTTGCGCCCCGGTTTCTGCGGCGCCGCCGCGTCTTCATGCGGCAAGGCCCCGTGCCGGCGCGACTGCAGCGCAGGATGCCGCTGCAACCGCTCCTGGTTCTCTTCGAGCCATTTTGCCACGCGCGGTCCCAGGCGCCGGCTGCGGCCGATTTCATTCAGCAGCACCGCCCGGTCGCCTCTGCCCCTGGTGAGGTAAGCGATCATCGCGCCCAGCATCATCGTGATCATGATGACATGGCCTTGCGCCATGTCGTGCGCCGCAAATGCCGGGTCGCCTCGTCCATAAGCGTCGATGCCAGCCGACGAATCGCGCCGCACCGGCCCCCACGCCTTGAGGAAGCCGTCTTCGTAGCAGCGCAGCGCTTCGGGAATCGCTTCGGCCAGGTCCTCGACCAGGGACTTCAGGCCCAGCAGCGCCAGCACGGCGCCGCCGACATAGCTGCCCGCCGCGGCCCCGGCAGCGGCGCCAGGCACCGCACCGACGCCGCCGAGGAGCGCCCCGCCAATACCGCCCATGGCCCCGCCCACGACCACCGATCCGCCGTAGTAGAGCGCGATGTCCTGGCACGCGGCGACCAGGATCGGCCAGATCGACGACAGATCGATGCCGGCCAACTGCCGGGTGATCAGGCGCCGCGCGATCGGCCCCGACTCCTCCAGCGCCCTGCGCACGCGGTTCACGCGCCCGATCTGTTCGAGCCCCCAGCCGACGGCAAGATAGCCGCCGGCGCCGCCCAGCTCGTCTTCCTTGCGCTGCAGCGCGCTCCACACGCGCCAGGTATCGTTGGTACCGTCGCTCATCGGCGCCGCGCTACTTCACGCTGTACCTGAACTGCCCCGCCTTGTTGGCGCCCACCTTGATCTTCGCGATCGGCACGCCCTCGGCCATCCGCGCCAGCACCGACTCGGCAATCTCCGGCAGCAGCGTGCCATTCAGGATGTTGTCGACGTTGCGCGCGCCCGAATCGACTTCGGTGCAGCGCGCCAGCACCGCTTCCACCAGCGCGTCGTCGTAGCTGAATTCGGCCTTGTGGTTGGCGGCGACGCGGCGGCCGATACGGTCCAGCTTGAGCGCGATGATCTGCACCAGCACGTCGTCGGGAATCGGGTAGAACGGCACCACCTTCAGGCGCCCCAGGAAGGCCGGCTTGAACTGCTTCACCAGCGCCGGACGGATCAGCTCCTCGAGCGCCTCCACCGACGGCAGCTCATCGGGCGTCTTGTTCAAGCACGCCTGCATCATCGTGCTTGATGCCACGTTGGAGGTCAGGATGATGATGGTGTTGCGGAAGTCGACCTCGCGCCCTTCGGCGTCGTCCAGCACGCCCTTGTCGAACACCTGGAAGAACAGCTCCAGCACGTCCGGATGCGCTTTTTCCACTTCGTCCAGCAGCACCACGCTGTAGGGGTTGCGCCGCACCGCCTCGGTCAGCACGCCGCCTTCGCCGTAGCCGACGTAGCCGGGCGGCGAACCCTTCAGGCCGGATACGCTGTGCGCTTCCTGGTACTCGCTCATGTTGATGGTGACCAGCTTCTTCTCGCCGCCGTACAGCACGTCGGCCAGCGCCAGCGCGGTCTCGGTCTTGCCGACGCCGGACGGGCCGACGAACAGGAACACGCCCTGCGGCTTGTTCGGATCGTCGAGGTGGGCGCGCGCGGTACGCACGCGCTGGGCCACCGCTTCGATCGCGTGCGGCTGGCCCAGCACGCGCTGCTCCAGCAGAAGTTTCAGGTTGCGCACCGTCTTGATCTCGTCCTTGACCATTTTCCCGAGCGGGATGCCGGTCCAGCCGGCGACGATGGCGGCCACTACGTGGCCGTCCACCTGCAGCGGCACCAGCGGCGCCTCGCCCTGCAGCGTTGCCAGCTCGGCCTTCAGTGCCGCAAGTTCGGCTGCGCGCTCGGTGCCAGGTTCGGCCTGCCGCGCCTGCGCGTCCGGGTACTGCGCTGTCTTTTGCTCCGCGCCCTGCTCCCGACTCGTTCCGGCTTCGAGCCCGGCGCGCGTCATCTCGATGCGGCGTGCCAAAGCCTGCTCCTGTTCCCAGCGCGTGCGCAGCGCCGCCAGCTCGTCTTCCGCCGCGGCGCGCACAGCCGCCAGTTCCTGCAGCCGCGCGCCGTGCGCCGGATGCCCACCGGACTGCTCGCGCTCCAGCGCCGCCGCTTCCGCCGCCAGCCGCTCCAGCCGGCGCGCCAGGTCCTCGATGCGGGCCGGCGCCGCGTCGCGCCCCAGCGCCACCTTGGCGCAGGCGGTATCGAGCACGCTGATCGCCTTGTCCGGCAGCTGGCGCCCGCTGATGTAGCGGTGCGACAGCCGCACCGCCTCGGTAATCGCCTCGTCGTACACGCGCACGTCGAAATGGCGTTCCATCAGCGGCGCCATCGCGCGCAGCATGGCGCAGGCCAGTTCCTCGCTCGGTTCTTCCACCTTGACCACCTGGAAGCGCCGCGCCAGCGCCGCATCCTTCTCGAAGTATTTCTTGTACTCGCCCCAGGTGGTGGCCGCGATCGTGCGCAGCTCGCCGCGCGCCAGCGCGGGTTTCAGCAAATTGGCTGCGTCGTTCTGGCCGGCCTGGCCGCCGGCGCCGATCATGGTGTGCGCCTCGTCGATGAACAAAACAATCGGGTGCGGGCTTTTCTTGACTTCGTCGATCACGTTCTTGAGGCGGTTCTCGAACTCGCCTTTTACGCTCGCACCGGCCTGCAGCAAGCCCATGTCGAGCGTGTGGATCTCGACGCCGCGCAGCACCTCCGGCACGTCACCCTGCGCGATGCGCAGCGCCAGGCCCTCGACCACCGCGGTCTTGCCGACGCCGGCCTCGCCGGTCAGGATCGGGTTGTTCTGGCGCCGCCGCATCAGGATGTCGATGGCCTGGCGGATCTCGAGATCGCGCCCGATCACCGGGTCGACCTTGCCCTCGCGCGCGCGCTGGGTCAGCCTGGTCGTGAACTGGTCCAGCGCCGGCGTCTTCGATGCGGCCTGGCGTTCCAGCTCGCCGACCGGGTCGCCGACGCCGTCGCGCCTGCCATCTACGCCTCCTTCCGCGCCGTCCTGCGCCGACGCGTCCGGCACCGCAGGCGCTTCCTGCGAACCGGCGGTAACGCGCTCGAAATGGTGCTTGATCTCGTCCAGGTCGAAGCGTTCGAACAGGCTGGACGCGCGAAACGCCAGCTGCGCCAGTTCCGGCGCCGTCAGCAGGGCCTGCAGCAGGTGCCCGCTGCGGATCTGCGCCTGGCGGCCGGCGTGCAGGTCCAGGGAAGCGATCAGCCAGGCGTGCTCGAACAGTTTCGGCAGACGCTCGGAAAACACCGGCGTGCGCGCATTCCCGGTCCTGAACTTCGCCACTTCCGCCTGCAAATCGGCTTCCAGCCGGCCGGCCTCGATGCCGGACCGGCGCGCGATGACGGCAAGATCGCTGGCCGGCTGTTCCAGCAGCGCCAGCAGCAGGTGCTCGATGTCCACCTCGTACTGGCCGAGCGATACGCACAGGCTGGCCGCCCGGGTGGCGGCGGCGCGGCTGGTGTCGTTCAATTTGCCGATCAGCGTCTTCAGGTTGATGCTCATCCTTGCTCTCCTTAATGGATCTCGTATTGCACGTCGCCGCGGTCCGCGGTCTGCGGCCCCTCGACCAGGAACGCATCCCAGCCCAGCCGGCCCCCGATCCGGTCCTCGCGCAGCGCAATGCCGTGCACGTCGGCGGCGCGCAGCACCAGCCGCACCTCGTATTCCAGCGTCATCCCGGTGAACATCGCCAGCATCCCGCGCAGCGCGCGTGCCGCGCGGCCGCCCGGCAGGAAGGCTTCGTAGGCGGCCAGGTCGAGCGGGCCGATCACCAAACGCAGGCGCAGGTCGCGCTGCCAGACACGGGCGCCGGCCAGCGCGCCGCCGCCCAGCACGGCGTTGACGGCGCCGAGCACCGTCTGCTGCTGCAGCGGCACGTCGTACCAGCGCCCCACGAACTGCTCCACCGCCACCCGCGCGCCGAAGTACTCGGACAGCACGCGCGCGATCTGCACTGCCGACGCCGGCCGCTGGCGTACCGCCGTGGCGTAATACGCCAGCGATTCGTCCAGCACGCCCTCGCCATGCTCAAGCAGGCGCCGCCGCAGCGATGCGTGGCCCAGGCCGGCCAGCGCCAGCAGCAGCGGCAGGAATCCATCCCGCCCGCCGCCGCGGTACTTGAGTTCGAGGCGGTACTTGCGCCAGGCTTCGTAGAACAGCGCCAGCGTGCGGTTCGAGAAAGTGTCGAGGAAGGCGCGGGGCCCCTCGTCGCGCTCGACCATCGTGTGCGCGGCGATGCGTTCGGTGTAATGCGCCGGCAGCGTCCCGTTCCCGCCCAGCAGGCCCATGAACGACGGCGTCAGGCGCACGTAGCGCAGCTGCTTCGCATGCAGGGCCTCCGCCAGGGTGGCGCTGGCCGGCGTGATGTCGCGCGGTTCCGGCAGCAGGGCCTCGACTTCGCTGGCGGGAAAGGCCAGCGAAGTCGAGTTCTGGAAGCGCATGAAGTTGGCCACCGCGCCCTGCTCCGGCACGCCGCGCCGCCACAGCCAGAGCTCGATCATGCGCACGGCCTGGAAGTACTGGAAGCGGTAGGGCTCGGCGAACAGGCGCTCGATTACAGCAGGCTCAAATCGCCGCTTCGTGGCTGGCATCGCAGCAGTTCTCCTCCGCTCTTGTTGGACACGATCACCAGTTGGGTGAAGCTGTTGGCGTGCACGTACAGGCCCAGGAAGCGGTCGACGACGCCGGCAAAGGCGTCGATGCCGCTGCCGACGAACGCTTCCTCGTCGATGGTCAGGCGCACCTCGATGCCGCGCACCATGCAGGCGAACGGGTTCCCGGCCAGCCAGGCCGTCGTCGGCTTGTGCTCGACCGCCACGATGCCGCCGATCTGGCGCTGCGTGGACGGCGAGCGCGGCAGGTCGTACAGCGTGAACACTTCGCGTAGCGCGTCGATGCCGCCGGCGGACAGCGACAGGTGGTTCAGCGCCAGCTGCGAAATCAGGCGCCAGTGCGCGCCGCGCCCGGACTCGAAGCGGCAGGCCGGCGTCGGCTTGCGCAGGAAGGCGATGGTGGTGCCGCTGACGCCGCCTTCGATGAACAGGTCGCCGCCCGGCACGCCGTAGGCCAGCATCGACGGCAGGTCGCGGTTGGTGCAGGTCAGCTCGATGCTGAGGGTGTCGGTTTCCACCTCGGCCGGGTCGAAGTCGATGTCGACCAGCGTGATCTGGGTCTCGTAGCCGGGGCTCTTCTCGGCCAGCATGGCGTCGCGCCGCATGATCCAGTAGTGGCCGTTCTTTTCCGGCGCCTGGCCGTGGCGCAGCGAATAGAAGGGGCGGAACTCCACGACCGATTCGCCCTGCGGCGTCTGGCGCACCAGCCGCACCGTGTCGATGGTCTGCACCTCGAAGGCATGGGCGCGGCGCGCGTCGGCCAGCACCGGGTAGCTGGCGCTGGTATGGGTCAGGCGGATCGGCTCGCCGTGCTGGCGGAACAGGTTCACCACCGGCGTGCAGCCCAGCAGCATGTTGGTGGCCGACAGCGTGCCCAGGATGCGGGCGGTGTCGGAATCGCTGCGCACGCCGGCCAGCGCGATGTGCAGCGTGATGCTCCTGGCGCCCGCGCCCGATGTGAGCGCCAATGCGCTCGTGACTGCCGCAAGGTCGATGTCGAAGAAGTTGAACTTCTCGGGAAAGCAGAAGTACTCGGTGAGCAGCCGGTAGGCGTCGTGCGAACGCGCCGGAAAATCGATCAGCGACTCGTCCTCCCTGAAGCCGGCCGCCAGCAGCGGGATCTGCGCCAGCGGCGCCCAGCGTCCGTTGCCGTCCGCTTCCACGTAGGCGCACACGCCGCGCATGAACAGGGCGTCGCGCAGGGCCGCGCAGAACGACGGCTCGCCGTCGATGAACACGCGCAGGGTCGGCAGGCGCAACTGGGCGATGCCGGCCTGGCCATTGGTGGCGTCGAGCCGGATCGCGATCGACGCACTGGCGTGCACCGGCACGCGCGCCGCCTCGGGCGCATCGATGATCGGGTTGAAGCGGGCCGCGCCCAGCGCCAGCGGCGCCATCGTGACCGGATAGGCGGTGCGGAAGGTGCAGGCCACGCCGCGCACCGGCCGCGTGGTGAAGCGGGTGCCGCGCGGGATCTCGGCGGCGGCCGTGAGCTGGGCTGTACTGGCGCCGAAATCCATGCGCGCGATCGAGCACGACGGGAACGGGCGCAGGTAATGCGGGTACAGCACTTCGAACAGCGCTTCGGTGAATTCGGGGTAATCGTCGTCGAGGCGCTTGGCCACGCGCGCGTTGAGCAGCGCGAACGATTCGATCATGCGCTCGACGTGCGGATCCTCGCACACCTCGCCGCCCATCTGCAGCTTGCCGGCGATCTTGGGGTAGCGTTCGGAAAACTCGCGCGCGTAACGGCGCAGGAAGCCGAGCTCCTGTTCGTAATACGGTAGTAACTGGTCCAACTCAGGCTCCTGGCGCCGCGGTACGGCGCGCCTTGCTGATCGTGTAGTGCAGGCTGGACGGCTGCAGCACGGCGTCGAAGTTGACCGCTTCGCGCGCGGCGCTCACCACCAGCAGCGCGGTGATGGTGAAGTTCAGGCTGTTGACGGCGTCGTCGCGCAGCTCGAGGCGGGCCTGCACGTTGCGTAGGCGCGGCTCGTGGCGCGCGATGGCATGCTCCAGGCTGCGGCAGATGAAGGCGCGGTCGTCCGCGCTCGACAGCGAGAGGCCGGCGAAATCGTGCAGGCCGTAGGTGGCGATCGAGCGCGCGCTTTCGGGAAAGCGCCGGAACGTTTCGTCCGGCATGACGGCGCGGGTGTTCAGCAGGGCCTCGAGGTCGCGCGCCACCGCGTCCTTGATGTCCTCGATCGAGGCCCGGTCAAGGCTGCTCCCTTCGGTCAGCCGGTCGAACAGACCCGGCATGTACGCTTTCACCGGCATGCCGCGCGCCGGCTATCAGGCGACCTTGTTGGCGGCCAGGTCCCAGCCGCCCGAGGTGTTGCCGCCCGAGCCGCCGCCGACCTTCTGCTGCGTGTACTTCCACTTCACCTTCGAATACTTGAGCGAGACGTTCTCGGCCAGGATGTTGCCCGGCTCGACCGACGGCGACACGCTGCCGATCAGGACATTCTCGAGTTCGATCTCGAAGTACTTGATGCGCTCGCCCTGCCCGTCCGCGCGCAGGAACTCGAACTTGGCCTTCGGGATCGTCTTGCCGGACGAGCAGGTCTGCAGCAGGATCGGCGTGGCCAGGTCGGCCAGCTTGGACACCACGATGTCCTTGTGTTCGGTGCGCTCGGCGGTGTGGCCGCCGCCGGTGGACGCGGTGGCCGATTTCGGCTGCAGGACTTCCCACTGCACGCCCTTGCACTCGATCCAGTCCTTGTGCGCGTTGTCGGCCGACTCACCCTTGATACCATCGATTTGCAGATAAACGTCGATTGCCATGATCTTCCTTTCAGTATGTTCAGTATGGATTCACCAGGAGGGACACATCAGGTTTTGGTCGATGCTGGCAGCTCCGCGACCAGACGGAGGGAAACGGACAGCTCGTCGAGCTGGAAGTGGGGGCGCAGGAAGGACACGGCGCGGTAGACGCCCGGCCGGCCCGGTACTTCCGATACCTGCACCGACGCTTCGCGCAGCGGGAACTGCGCCTTCTGTTCCTGTGTAGCGTTATCGTCCAGCAGGACGTATTGCGTCAGCCAGCGGTTCAGGAAGTCCTCGACGTTCGACGCGGCGGCGAAACTGCCGATCTTGTCGCGCATCATGGCCTTCATGTAGTGCGCGATGCGCGACACCGCGAAGATGTATTGCAGCTGGGCCGACAGCACGGCATTCGCGTTGGCGGCATCGCTGTTGTACTTCCTCGCCTTCTGCGCCGACTGGGCGCCGAAGAAGGCAGCGTAGTCGGTGTTCTTGCAGTGGACCAGCGAGATGAAGCCCAGGTCCGACAATTCCTTTTCGCGGCGGTCGGTGATCGCGATCTCGGTCGGGCACTTCAGCGCCACCTCGCCTTCGTCGGTCTTGAAGGTATGCGTCGGCAGGTCTTCGACCAGGCCGCCACCCTCGACGCCGCGGATCGCCGCGCACCAGCCGTAATCCTCGAAAGCGGCGGTGAGCTTGGTGCCGAACGCATAGGCGGCGTTGCACCACAGGTACTTATGGTGGTCGGTGCCGTCGACGTCCTCGACGAAATTGAAGCCTTCGGTGGTGGCGCCATCAAGCGGGTTGTACGGCAGGCGGCCCAGGAAGCGCGGCAGCGTCAGGCCGACGTAGCGCGCATCCTCGGATTCGCGGAACGACTTCCATTTCGCATACTCGACGGTGTCGAAGATCTTCGACAGGTCGCGCGGCTTGCCGAGATCGGCGTAGCTCTCCAGCCCGAACAGCTCGGGCGAGGCGGAGGCGATGAAAGGCGCATGCGCGGCCGCGGCCACGTGCGACATCTGCTCGACGAAATACATGTCCTCGGGCTGGCGCGTGAGTTCGAAATCGCCCAGCAGCGCGCCGAAGGGGGCGCCGCCGAAGGTGCCGAATTCTTCTTCGTAGACCTTCCGGAACATCGTGCCCTGGTCGAACTCGATCGCGCTCTGGAAATCCTTGACCAGTTCGCGCTTGGTCGCGTTGAGCATCTTGATCTTCAGGTTGGTGCCGGTCGCGCTGTTGCGCACCAGGTAATTCAGGCCGGTCCAGCTGCTTTCCAGCTTCTGGAATTCGGGGGCGTGCATCACGGCCGAGAGCTGACTTGAAATCAACTGGTCCAGTTCCGCCACGCGCGCATCGATGGTGGCCGCCAGGTTGCTCGACACCACGACCGTGCCGTCCATGACCTGGTTCACCAGTTCCGCAATCAAATCCTTGGCGCGCGCATGTTCCGCGCTGGACTTGGCGACCTTGCTCTGCTCCACGATCTGGTCGAGCAGGTCGGCTTCGGCGTCGTGAGTGGCGGTAGCGGTGGCGGCTGTGGCCGCATTCAGTTGCGCGGACATGGTCATTCTTTCGTCGGTTTCTGGCCCAGCTCGGCCATTTTTTCGGTGTTGTTCAATACGTCGTTCAGCAAATCTTCCAGCTTGTCGTTTCCGGCCAATTTATTGCGCAGATCGGCCAGCTTGGTGCGCGCTTCCAGCAGCTTTTTCAGGGGCTCGACCTGCTGCACAACCGACTCCGGCCGGAAGTCGTCCATCGACCGGAATTTCAGATCGACCGCGAATTCCCCGCCCTCTCCCGTCAATTCGTTTTTCACCCGATAGGCGGCGCGCGGTTCCACGCCTTTCATGACTTCGTCGAAGCTGTCGCGATCGATGCCGACGAAGCTGCGTTCCTTCAGCTTCTTTTGCGGCACTTCGGAATTGCCGCCGAAATCGCCGACCACGCCCACCACGAACGGCAATTCCTTGTTCTCGATCGCATCGCCGATTTCGACGTCATAGGTCATCTGCACGCGCGGCGGCCGGATTTTCTGCAGCTTCTTCTGGACACTCGAATTTTTTGCCATGGGATTCACCTGTCTTATTTGAGTGCATCTATTTGAGGGCGCCGAATGGATCGGCACTGGAACTGTCATCGGCTTTCGCCTTGCCTTTCTTGCCTCTGGCGACATTCGTCCTGGCCGGGGCCGCGGCCGGCGCGGCTGCCGGCGGCGGCACCAATACCTGTTCGCCCAGGCTTTCGCGCAACAGCTTCGCGAGGTCCTGCGATTCGGTGCGGATCGATCCGGACAAATTGTTTTGCCGGCTCAAATCGGCCAAGGCGCGGGTCGACAGGCGCAATCCGCTGATGGCGATGATGCTGTTCGCCAGGCGGTCGTTCGGATCGCGCACCAGCACTTCCTGGGCATTGACGATCGCATCGCCATACTGGCCGGCGTCGTAGCGGGCCTGCGCGATATTCGACCAGGGCGTCTTGTCGGCCGGCCTGGCGGCGGCCGCCTGCTTCCACAGGGACACCGCCTGCTCCTTCCGGCCGGCGCCGCTGGCCTGCGCCGCCTGCGCCATCAAGGCGTCCATGGACGGCATTGCCGCTTGCTGCGCAGCCTTTTGCGGCGGCGTGCCGCAGGCGCTCAAGACGATGGCGCATACAGCGGCGCCGAGGAATCGGCCAATCCGGCCGGACGGAATAGCAGGGGTCATGCTGTCCTCGAAACTCGTATCTGGATTTGTACCAAAACTCTTTGAGAAGATTCTTCTTATTAACTTTTCAAAAGCAAGGGAATATTATCAGATTCGTTTTACGGATGACTTTATGCAATTCGAATTGTGCGCAGCGGAATAATCATGACCGTGAATTTACCTTATCCTTCTTGCATATTGGTTTGAGTGGCCAATTGATGTAAATATCTACCCTTGAAGAATAAATAATCACACTTTCTCACCCGCCTTCGCATTTGGGCGGCGAATATCTCGAAAGATCACGCAATGAAAAGGCGATTAACCAATCGAGCGCATTGGCCATAAAAGAAATGTTACTGTTCTGCCATTTGCATCTTCACCCGTCGGATAGGAACCCGGATAGCATGAGCGGCAAAATCTTATGGGGCGAAGGCTTGTTCCTGCGCCCCCAGCATTTCCAGCAACAGGACCAATACCATGAGGACCGGCTGCATCGCACCGCCGGCCTGCTGCATCCTTACGCCTGGGGCGTGGGCGCATTGCAGGTCGACCGCGATGCGCTGGCCAACAATGCGCTGCGCCTGCTCGAACTGTCCTTGCGCTTCCAGGACGGCGAGCTGGTCACGGCGCCGGGCACGGACGAATTGCCGGAAGCGATCGACCTGAGCCAGCTGCCGCAGGCGACGCAGACCGTCACCTACCACGTCGCCCTGCCCGGCTTCAAGCCCTTCGGCGGCAACGTCGGCGGGCCTGCCGGCAACATCGGCGGCAACGGCGGCGCCGGCGACCCCGGCGGCAACGCGGCGCGCTTTCGCCACCTGAACCGCGACACGCCCGACCTCTACACCCAGGCCGCGGCGGCGCAGCTGTCCTACCTGCGCAAGACGGTGCGCCTGGTGTCCGATACGGAACCGCTCGATTCCTACGTCCACTTCCCGCTGCTGCGCCTGCGCCGCGCCGCCACCGGCGGCTTCGAACTGGACGTCGCCTTCGTCCCGCCCAGCCTGGCGATCCGCAGCGCCCCGCTGCTGCTGCTGCAACTGCGGCGCCTGGTCGACGCCCTGCAGGCCAAGGTCAGCGCACTGTACGGCCACCACCGCGAGCCGAGCCGGCACGTGATCGAATTCCGCTCGGGCGACATGTCCTCGTTCTGGCTGCTGCACACGGCCAGTACCGCCTACGCCACGCTGTCGCATTATTTTCACAACCCGGCGCTGCACCCGGAACGCCTGTACGAGCAGATGCTGGCGCTGGCGGGCAGCCTGATGACGTTCTCGAAAAGCTGGACCCTGGCCGACCTGCCGCCCTACCAGCACGCCGATCCCGGCCCGGCGTTCGCGACGCTGCACCAGATCATCCGCGAACTGCTCGACACCGTGATCTCGGCCAAGTACTTCGCCATCGCGCTGCGCGAAGTCAAGCCGTCCTACTTCCACGGCATGCTCGACTCGCAAAAGATCGACGACAAGACCGCCTTCTACCTGGCGGTGTCGGCCGCCCTGCCGGCGAGCGAACTGGTGGACGTGGTGCCGCCGCGCTTCAAGGTCGGCGCCCCGGACGACGTCGACATGTTCGTGCTGTCGGCCCTGCCCGGCGTGCGCCTGTTGCACGCGCCGCAAGTGCCGGCCGCGGTGCCGGTGCGGCCGGACGCCGTGTATTTCGCACTGGAGGCCAAGGGCGCGATGTACGAACGCATGCTGCAGGCCCAGTCGATTGCCATCTACGTGCCGGGCAACATGGCTGACGCCCGGCTGGAACTGGTTGCCGTCACGTCCTGAGGAAAACACGAATGAGCACCGCCAACGCACCTTCCCTGATGGGCGCCGCCGCGCCCGCCCCCTCGCCCACCGCGCCGCAGACGCTGCTGGACCTGATGTACGACGGCTTCTACGCCCTGTTCATGCTCAAGAACGGCAACGGCCCGCACGACGACACCGCGTTCGCCCACAAGATGCTGCAGTTCCTGGACGATTTCGGGCGCAACGCCAAGAAGCAGAACGCGTCGCCGGACGACATCGACGCGGCAAAATATGCCTTCTGCGCGGCGGTCGACGAAATCATCCTGCGCTCGACCTTCACCATCCGCGACGCCTGGGCCCGGCGTCCGCTGCAGCTGCAATTGTTTGGCGACCAGCTGGCCGGCGAACATTTCTTCAACCGCCTGGAGGAACTGCGCGCGCGCGGCAGCGCCCATTTGCAGGCGCTCGAAGTGTTCCACATGTGCCTGCTGCTCGGCTTCAAGGGACGCTACGTGCTGGAAGGCTCGGAAAAGCTGAATTACCTGACCGCACGCCTGGGCGACGAGATCGCGCACATGAAGGGCAAGCGCGGCGGCTTTGCGCCGCATGCCGAACGGCCGGACCAGATCCGGCACAAGCTGCGCAGCGATCTGCCGCTGTGGGTGCTGTATTCGGTGTTTGCGCTGATTTGCGTGCTGGGCTATATCGGTTTGCGCACCTCGCTCGGCCGCAACAGCGAGAGCCGCATGAATGCGTACAACGATGTGGTCAAGATGGCGCCGCGAGCGGCGAATCTGACGATTACCTTGCCGTGACGGGACTTATTGAAAGGGAGTTCAGCCATGGCGGATGTCCGACCCGCAGCTTCGAGCCTGCTTGAAGAAATCAGCCAGTTCCAGGCCATCACTGCCGGCAAGCTGGGAATCCGGCTGACCGACCCGCCCGCGGATATTGTCGAGAAAGTCAGGGACCATATCGATCACATCAGGGAACACGGCCTTGAACGCGATGAGGACGAACTCGCCGGCCTTGCCGTCGTGCTGGGCGAGCAGTATGTCCGGCAGTTCGGCTGGCACTGGGGCGAGGTCAATCACCGGGACGACGGCCAGGAAGAGCATTATGTTGCAAGCGTCTTGATAGCGGATAACCCGCTTGCGAACCAGCCCCCCAAGGAGATCTCGGGCGAGTTCCACCATCCCATTTTCCTTCACTCCGCGGTCATGTAAAAATGAATGCAGACTACGTCACTTGAACAAAAAAGGTACCAATCTCCAAGGATGATGTAGCAATCATTCCAGTTGGATCAAGGAAGAGATAGGCGACAGCATCGGATAAACCAAAAATTCCCTCGTAAGGTCGAGGAAAATTATTTCCATAGACTTGCAGTGCGAATTGCTCACTGCCGAGTTCAAGCGGTTCCGACTGGAGCAGGCTTGGCTGACCACCTATTTTTGATCCACCGAATGGCACTGAAGTATCCAAATCAACTTCGTCAACTTCGATAACCATTGCCGGGATGACCGTTGATCCAAAAATTTCCGCTCCAGCCACATGACAGATTACTCGCGTGAACCCTTTTCGAAGCCAATCAAGCTCTTCCTGCGATCCGTGATAAGTAATATTATCCAGAAAGTATTCACTGTTCGAGTAATAGGAAAAAACAGAAATAAAATGATCTTCAGGAAGGCTCAAATTCGCATTTTCATTGAAGAAACTTGTCGGAAATGACATGACCAGGGTGAGCGGCAGTCCGTCCGGCGCCGTCGGCCAGTCGACAATATTTTCGATGAGAGCGCCTCCTCCAATACGCGGAGATTTATTATCCAAACATTTATTGGTAAAGCTCAACTTTTTTGCCATGGCTTCAACATCCTGTTGTCAATTTTCGAAGAAATTTATTCGATTGCTTACGTAATTGTCGAGCGCGACTTGCAGGCATACCTGCCTTTCGAAGCCCCCCTTGTGTGATGTCCAGCTCCCTCTTCACCTGAGTATGAAATTCGTTAGGACCAAGGCCATAACTATTACGAATCTTGGATTCGTGATAATGGGCTCCACCAATACCCCTGGTGTCTTTCAAGGGTCCTCTCGTGTGATGGTCCAGATCCAGAGCAATGGACGGGTTATCGCCTAGTCGTGTCTCACCTGCAAGTCCCAGTTTCTGAAGATATTCATGCCGTATCAACTCATGCGCTTGTAAACCATCGCCAACATGGATGCCTCCGTTCAGGCTGGCATAAGTCCCAAGCTGGCCAAGTGCTGCCCAGCCACGTGGATCCATCCAACCAGTCGGGTTCGGCGTATAGGCATAAAGATTTTCTCCGCCCTCCAAACCGATCGGATCCTGACTGATAAACCTCCCCACATCCGGATCGTAATACCTGAACGTGTTGTAATGCAGCCCCGTCCCCCGGTCCGCATACTGCCCCGGATACCGCAGCGGCTGCTCGGTGCGCTCCATCAGCGCTGCATCCTCTCCGCCTTCGACCTTGCCCCATGCGCCATATTTCCCCGCCCACGCCAGTTCGCCCGCCTCGTCGGTCAGCTCGAGCGGCGTTCCCAGCGGATCGGTATGGAAGTGATACACCCTGGACGCGGCGCGCGCCCGGTCGATGACCGCGCCCGCCATCGCGCTGCCGAGGACCGCGTCCAGCCGCGCCAGCGGCGTGTACGCCTGGTCCGGACTGTAGACATAGCTGCTGATGCCGCCCTCGCGCACTTCCTGCGCCATGCGCAGCCCCTGCCACACGAAACGCTTGCGCTGCCCGCGGCGCTCGCCGGCGGGATCGCGTCGCGTTTCGCTGCTGGCGATGCGCCGCCCGATCGGGTCGTATTCGAAACGCGTCTCGACGACGCCGTGCCGGTCCTCGGTCGTGACCGACACCAGGCGGTCTTCGGCGTCGAAGGCGAAGCGCTGGCTCAGGTGGGCGCCCTTGCGCTTGTGGCTGACGTTGCCCCATGGGTCGTAGTCGAAGCGGATATCGCGCCATACCTTGAGCCGGTTGCCCTCGACCATGCCCCGGCTCCCGTCCAGACTGTCGTCGAGCAGGTTGCCGGCCGCATCCCAGGCGAACTGCTCCTGGCTGCGTTCCGCGCTACGGGTCTGGCGCAGCAGGTGGCCGGCCGGATCGTAGTGGTACTCGATGCCCCCGCGCAGCTTGTCGTGCTGCTCCGCCAGCTCGCCCAGGCGGTTGTAGCGGTAGCTGCGCCAGAACCGTCCCTGGCCCGGACCGGCCGCATCCGGCGCCGCGCCGGCGGCCTGCCAGCTGCGCCGGCCGAGCGCGTCGTAGCCGATCCGATGGGTCAGCCGGCCCTGCGTGCGCAGCACTTCGCGGTGCAGGTCGTCGCGCTCGAAGTCGCTGATGACGCGGTCGGCGGCGCGGATCTGGTGCACGTGGCCGGAACCGTAACTGAGCATGTCGATCCGCTGTTCGTGCGGCAGGGTCAGCGCGGCGATGTTGTCGAGATCGTCGAGTTCATACCTCACCGCGCCCTCGGCGCCATGTTCGGCCAGCAGGCGTCCCGCCCTGTCGTAGTCGAAGGAGACGCTGCTGGCCGTGACGCCCAGCGCCGCCCCGATCCCGGTCGGCGCGCGCTGCGCCGCCACCAGGCGGTCCGCATCGTCCCATGCATAGGTGGCGACCGAGGTCGCCGTTGCCTGGGCCAGCAGGCGGCCCATCTTGTCGCGCTCGAAACGGGTCGTGCGGCGGGCGCGCTCCTGCGCACCCGCCGGTGCGCCCAATTTGTCGAGCACGGCCAGCTCGCCGGCGGCATCGTAGCGCAGCAGGCGCTCGACGCCATCAGGCCGCACTTCGCGCACCAGGCGGTCGCCGGCGTCGTAGTCGAACGCATAGTGCGTGCCCGGACCGGTCGCCAGGCCGGCCAGCCGGCCGCGCGCATCGTAGCGGTAGGCCAGGCGCCGCTGCGCCGGATCGAGCGACTCGATGACCTGGCCGCGCGCGTTGCGCAACCAGCGTCCTTCGGCCGGGCCGTAGCGCTGCAGGACCAGCAGTCCGGCGGCGTCGTACTCGCATTCCTGGACGCTGCCGTCCGGCAGCGTGATCCTGACCGGCTCGCCGGTCGGCAGGCGCTCGAAGCCGGTGCTGCCGCCCAGGGCGTCCGTGACACGCATGAGGTAGCCGGCGGCGTCGTAGTCGTAGCGCGTGGTCTTGCCCGAACAGTCCGTGTAACTGGTCATCTGCCCCAGCTGGCTCCAGGTCATCGCCTGGCGCCCGCCCTTGGCGTCGATACGGGCCAGTGGGTAGGGGCCCAGGCCGTCCGGATACTCGTAGCGTTCGACGCGCCCGATCGGATCGACGGTCTTCAACAGCCGCCCGAGATAGTCGTACTCGGCACGCCAGCGCGCGCCGCCGGGCAGCGTCAGTTGCCGTACCCGCATGCTGTTGCCGTCGTAGCCGGTGTCGGTGCGGCGCCCGAGCGGATCGGTTTCCGCGACGATGCGTCCGGCCGCATCGTACTCGAAGGCGACGACGCGCTCGCCGGGCAGTTCGATGCGCGTCGGCTGGCCGGCCTCGTCGTATTCGATCCGGTAGATGCCGCCATCGAGGTCCGTGCATTCGACAATTTGCAGGTGCTCGTCGTAGACCCAGTGCGCGGTCCGGCCCAGTTCGTCGCGCACCCGGGTCTGGCGTGCTGCCAGGTCATAGGTGAACTCGGCGCGCTCGCCTTCGCTGGACCAGCAGGCCGTCACGCGCGGCCGCCCGCCGATCTCCGCCCATTCATAATGCGATACCAGGCCCAGGGCGTTGGCGTGGCTGGTCATCACGCCGCCCACATAGGTGAAGCGCCGGGCGGCCTCGCCGTTGGCGTCGATCACCGCGGCGAGCTGCCCGAGCGCGTCGTATTCGTAACGTACCAGCATGCGCGGATCGGCATCCGTGCGCTCGATGGCGGCCAGCCGCTCCGGGTGGACATCGCTGTAGTGGAAGCGCAGGTCCAGGCCGCCGCTGGCGCGCAGGGCCTGCACGCGGCCGTGGCCATCGCGCGAGAAGGCCTGCGATTGTCCGGTACGGTCTTCCACGCGCTGCAGCCAGCCGACGGCGCCGGCGTCGACATCGACGTAGCCGAAGTCGTAATAAATTTCGTTCAGGTCGTACATGATGTAGCGGCCGTCGCGCGTGCAGGCCAGATAGCGCTGCTCGGCTTCGCTGTACAGCGTGTGCCCCGGCGGCACGATTGGAAAGCCGGTCTCGCGCCCCTGCCCGTCGGTCAGCCACAGTTGGCCGCCGCGCTGCTGCAGGCGCTGCTCCCAGGGCAGTACCCAACCCGCGCCGAGGGCGCCCGCGCCGGCGATGTCGCTGGCGTAAAAGCGCGACAGCACGACCGGCATCGGCCCCGGCACCACGAAGTCGACTTCATCCTGGGCCAGCAACAGCTTGCGGCCGGTCGCGACGTCCACCGGCCGGCCGAACAGTCCGCCCATCACGCGGGTCATCACCGGCGCCGCGACGTAGCGCCCGACCGCTTCCCCGATCATGAAGCCGCCGATGAACTTGGCCGCGCACGGCAGGACCGCGCGCGACAGTCCGCCGGCGGCCTTGACCAGTCCCGCCAGCCCGCCGACCAGTCCCGCCAGCGCGAACGCCCAGTCGACGGTGGTGCGCAGCCATGCCGGCACCTCATCCGCAACCGGCAAGTAGGCCACGCGGCCGCCGCCGATGAAGACATTGTTCGAGCCGTCGTCGATTTTCGCGCCGCAGGTGATGGCGTCCTGCTTGCGCGCCGCCGGCAGGCCGTTGATGAAGACCGAGCCTGATCCTTCCGCCACCAGGGGCAGCGGGTTGTGCTTGCTGCACACCGTGGTGCTGAAGCTCACGTAAGCGGCGCCGCGGCTGTTGGTGAACACGTTCGGCGAGGCCTTGCTGATCGCCCCCGCGCGCGACGAGAACATCTTCCCTATCGCCTCCCCCAGGGCAAGGATGGCGGACGCGCCCACGCCGGCGGCCAGCCCGGCCAGCAGCGCGACCCCGAAGCCGCAGGTAAAGGTGGCGAATGCGACGGCGGCGATCAGCGCCACGCCGATCACGGCGCCGATCAGGAACCCCGTGAGCGCGCTGGTATGAGCGATCGGGTCGGTCAGGCGGGCGGCTTCGAACATGGCGGGAAGGATCCGGTGATCAGTCGGTAGCGGGGCCGGCGGAATCGTTCGCTGCGCCGTCATCCACGGCGGGCGCCGGTTCGAAGCTGTCGAGCCAACTGCGCCACAGGGCATCGAACTGCGCGTCGAAACCGCGCGGCGTGGCCGCGGTGAAGACCAGCGCGCGCCCGTCGCCGATCTCGAATGCGGCTTGCCGTTGCCGGATGGTCTGCGCGCCGTTCTTGTACTGGGCTTCGATGCGTTCGCCGGCCAGCGCCGGCTCGTGCGTGCCCAGGCGCTCGCCGGTCCGGCCGAGCAGCTTGTGGCCGGGCATGCGCGCCTTCAGCATGCCGAGCTGGCGGTCGACGTAGGTCGCCAGCGTTTCGCCCTGCGCGAACCAGTCGCGCGCGATGCTCAGGTTGGGCTGGTGCTGCGGGTCCCGCGGCACGAACAGGTTGGTGGTCCGGTCTTCGAAGCCGGGCGGCAGGCCGACACTGCCCTCATGCATGCCGACACGCCCGGGCTGTGCAGCCGGTCCAGGCTGGTTGTTCATGGTCTGCTCCGGTTGGCTAGGGATTCAGGAAAATCCTGGTGGCGACGATCGTGACCTCGTCGGGCGTCATCGTGATCGAGCTGCCGCCCACCACCAGCGTGATCTTGTGCGGCGAGCTGACCGTGATCTCGCCGTCGAGCGAGGTCACGGTGACGTCGCCCTTGATGGTGCTGTCCTGGCGCCCCTCGGTCACGTTCAGGGTCATGTTGCGCTTGACGGTTTCGGTATGGGCGCCGCCGACGGTATGGGTCACGTCCTTGCCGATGCCCTGCACATGATTGCCGCCCACGTTCAGGGTGCGGTCGCCCCCCACGGCCCTGGTCTCGTTCTGCTTGACCACCGTATCCATGTTGCGCTCGGCCTGCACCCACAGCTGCTCGCCGCCGCGCTTGTCCTCGAAGCGGATCGCGTTCGCATTGTCGGGGCCGCCGCCCGGCGTGGAGCGCGACAGCATGCCGCTCTGCGTCTTGTTGGCCGGCAGCGACCAGGCCGGCATGGTGTTCGCGTTCGGGATCATGCCGGTGATGATCGGCCGGTCCGGGTTGCCGTCCATGAAGGACACGATCACCTCGGTGCCGATGCGCGGGATCGAGGTCATGCCGAAGTTCGATCCGGCCCAGGGCGTGGCGACGCGGATCCAGGCCGAGCTGCGTTCGTCGCCCTTGCCTTCGCGGTCCCAGTGGAACTGGACGCGTACGCGGCCGAATTCGTCGGTGTGGATTTCCTCGCCCTTGGGGCCGACCACGGTGGCGGTCTGGATGCCGTAGACCCGGGTTTCAACGCAGTGGAAAGCCCGTCCGGGGCGCCACGGGATCTTCTTGCGCAGGCAGGTCAGGCGGTTCTCGTAATGCGGCGATACCTGGCCGGCCTGGTAGTTGTTGGTGGCGCGGTGCTGGCAGTCGACCACCAGGAATTCGCTGGCGTCGTCGCCGCCCTCGTCGTCGAAGTGGCCGGTCAGGCGGAACCAGCGGCCCGGCATCAGCTGGCGGTTGTTGCCGGCGCCCTCGAACAGCTTGCCGCGCGCCTCGATTTCTTCCATGCGCAGCTTGGCCAGGGTGTCGCCGTGGGCCAGGTTCTTGAAGCCGAAGGCGCCGGTGTATTCGTAGGATTCGATCAGCGGGACGTCGCCCTGCTGGTTCAGGGTGGATGCCGAGGCGACCACCGGCTGGCCGCTCTTGAAGTCGTAGCTGCTGACGGCGACGCTGCCATGCACCAGCTGGCGCACCGACGACCAGTCGCCGATGCCGTCTTCCTCCAGCGCGCCGCCGTGGCGCTGGTAAGGCACGGCCGGGTCGCCGTCGATGGGGGCGGCGCCGGGAGAATCGTCGGACAGCACCAGCTTGTGGCCGGTCTCGCCGTGCTCGAACCAGTAGAACAGGCCGGCGGCGGACCAGCGCCGCGCCAGGTAGTTGGCGTCGGTCTCGTCGAACTGGCAGGCGTCGGTCATCGGCTTGTCCGGCCCCTTGACGCGCCAGTCCCAGTCGGCAAACGCGCCGTAGTCGCTGAAGATGCTGCGCGTCTGGTCGTACAGCGTCGCTTCGTGGAACAGGTAGTTGTCCTTGCGCAGGCTGAGGTAGTTCAGCCACGGGCCGAGCCGGGCTTCATAGAAGGCCAGTGCGCCGTCGACCTTCCTCAGGCCGAAGCGGAATACGCGTCCGGTGAAGTAGCGCAGCGTGCCATCCTTGCGCACCAGTTCCACGCACAGCATCTTGCCCTGCAAGTCCTTGAGCTGGATGTGGGCGTCGTCGGACAGCAGCTCGAGCGTGTACTCGAAGGGGCGCGACAGGCCCTCCGAGGCGTCGAGCGCATTGGCCAGCAGCAGCGCCTGCGGACCGTCGCCGTTCGGGAACGACAGGCGCAGGATGCGGTTGTGCTGGCGGTCGGCGCCCAGGGCTTGCAGCAGATGAGAGGATGCATCGCGCATATCGTGTCTCCGGCGTGGCGGGTAACTCTGCAGCCTGGATTATACCGATTTACGCAAATTAGTTAATTCTAGGACAATGCTCCTTGCATAATTTGATGAATAAAACTGCTTTTTCGCGGCCAGGGCCACCTGGGCGCTGGCCTTGCCTCGACAGTTGCATTGAAGCAACAAGCTCCATCGCCGCGGCCCGGGACCGCTGCTCCGGTTGTATCATCGGCGCTTCAACAAGGAGCTGATGTGGCAACGCTTATTCCTTCGACAGGTGCCTGCGCCTCTCGAATGACGCCCGGCGAACGGCGCCTGGCGTCCCGCCTCGAAGACAAACTCGAGGACGATTACCTGTGCTGGTACGATGTCTCGATCGGCACCCGCACCCAACATCCGGATTTCATCGTCTTCCATCCAAGCCGGGGCCTGCTGGTCCTGGAAGTCAAGGACTGGCGGCTCGACACGATCCAGGGCCTCGACAAGCAGCATGTCACCCTCCTGACCGGAGAGGGTACGAAGAGCGTGCTCAATCCGCTCGAGCAGGCGCGCCAGTACATGTTCGCCGTGACCACCAAGCTGGAACGCGATCCGATGCTGGTCTGGCCCAGCGGTTCCCTGAAGGGCAAACCGTTCTTCCCTTACGGCCACGGCGTGGTGCTGACGAACATCACCCGCAAGCAGTTCGACAAGACCGACATGGGCGAAGCCCTGCCCGCGCACCTCGTCATCTGCCAGGACGAGATGACCGAAAGCGTGGATCCGGAAGCCTTCCAGCGCCGCTTGTGGGAGATGTTCCCGATCAAGTTCACGATGAAGCTGTCGCTGCCGCAGATCAACCGCATCCGCTGGCACATGTTCCCGGATGTGCGCATCCCGGCCCGGCCTGACGCCTTCGATGAACCGGGACAGAAGGCGGTCGAGCTGCCCGACGTCCTGCGCGTGATGGACCTGCAGCAGGAACAGCTGGCGCGCAGCCTGGGCGAAGGACACCGGGTCATCCACGGCGTTGCCGGATCGGGCAAGACGCTGATCCTGGGCTACCGCGCCGAGCACCTGGCCAGGTCCTGCACGCGTCCCATCCTGGTCCTGTGCTACAACCGGACGCTCGCCACCAAGCTGGCCAGCGTCATCGAAGCGAAAGGCTTGCAGGACAAGGTCAACGTGGCCAGTTTCCACGCCTGGTGCGTGAAGCAGCTCGATACCTACCATGCGGGCAAGCCGGTCAACGACGGCGACAAGAACGCCTTCTTCGAGGCCTGCGTGGAGCGTGTCATCGAGTCGATCGACCGCAAGCTGATCCCGTCCGCGCAGTACGATGCGGTCCTGGTCGACGAAGGCCACGACTTCAAGCCGGAATGGTTCAAGCTGGTGGTCCAGATGGTCCATCCGGATTCGAATTCGCTGCTGGTCCTGTACGACGATGCCCAGTCGATCTACAGCGGCCCGAAGAAATCCAGGTTTTCCTTTTCCAGCGTCGGCATCCAGGCCAAGGGACGCACCACCATCCTGAAGCTGAATTACCGCAATACGGCCGAAGTGCTGGCCGTGGCGCGCGCCTTTGCCGACGACCTGCTGTCGCCGGCGGACGCGGAAGAGGACCAGGCGCCGACCGTGCTGCCGATGAGCGCCGGACGGCGCGGCCCGAAGCCGCTGCTGGTGACGCTGCCGACCCTGCACGACGAAGTGGCATTCATGGCGGACCGGCTGGGCGAGGCCCACCGGCTAGGCATGCCGTGGAATGAGATGGCCGTGATCTACCGACGCTACGGCATCGGTCGGCAACTGGTGGATGCTCTCACCCGCAGGGGCATCCCGTTCCAGTGGCAACAGGGCAAGTGGCATTCTTATTCGCCATCGCACGACAGCGTCAAGCTGATCACCATGCACAGCAGCAAGGGACTCGAATTCCCGCTGGTGTGCATCCCCGGCATCGGCGAAAAAGCGGGTGCAAAAGCCGGCGAAGAGGAAGACCTGCAGGACGAGGCGCGCCTGCTGTACGTGGCGATGACGCGCTCCACCCAGGAACTGGTCATGACGCACAGCGGCACATCGCCCCTGTCCGAGAAGATGACAAGAGCGATGGGCGTCCTGCAGGCGCTTTGAAGCGGCTCGGCGAAGGCAGCCCGGCGAAGGCGGTCAGCGCGCCGCCGGCGCCAGCGCGCCCGGCCCGCTCTTCTTCGGCCGGTTGCGGGTGAAGAACACGATCACCGCGCCCAGCAGCGATGCGGTCGCCAGGCCGTACAGCCCGCCCTGGATCGAGCCGGTGCGCTGCTCGAGGATGCCAAAGGCGGCCGGGGCCACGAAGCCGCCCAGGTTACCCAGCGAATTGATCAGCGCGATCACGGCGGCGGCGATGCGCGCATCCAGGTAGCCCTGCGGGATCGGCCAGAACAGCGAGGACGCCGCCTTGAAGCCGATCGCTGCGAAGCACACCGACACGAAGCCGTACACCGGGTTGGACGTCGACGCCGAGGCGAACATGCCGAGGCCGGCCACGGTGAAGGCGGCGGCGGCCCAGGCCTGCTGGAACTTGAAGCGCGCGGCCAGCGCGGCGAAGATGTACATCGCCACGATCGAGATAATCCACGGCACCGAGTTGAACAGGCCGACTTCGAATTCGCTGAACGAACCCATCTTCTTGATCATGGTCGGCAGCCAGAAGGTGGTGCCGTAGATGGTCAGCGAAATCAGGAAGTAGATCGCGCAGAACAGGACGATCTGCGGGTCGCGCAGCAGGCTCCAGGCGCCGCCGTGGCCGCGCTGCTCGGCTTCGCGTTCCTTCTGTTCGCGTGCGATTTCACCGGTCAGGGCGTCGCGTTCGGTGGCGCTCAGCCACTTGGCGTCGCGCGGGTCGGAATCGAGCAGGAACCAGACCGCAAAGCACAGCAGCACCGAGAACATGCCTTCGATGATGAACATCCACTGCCAGCCGTGCAGGCCCAGGCCCTCGACCTGCAGCAGGCCGCCGGAGATCGGGCCGGACAGGATCGAGGCCGCCGCCGAGCCGCTGAGGAAGACCGCCATCGCCTTGCCGCGTTCGGCGCGCGGCAGCCAGCGCGTGAAGTAGTACACCACGCCCGGGAAGAAGCCGGCTTCGGCCACGCCGAGCAGGAAGCGCAGCGCATAGAAGGATTTTTCGCCCTGCACGAAGGCCATGGCGGTCGCCGCCAGGCCCCAGGTGAACATGATGCGGGTCAGCCAGGCCTTGGCGCCGAAGCGCTGCAGCATCATGTTCGACGGCACTTCGAACAGCGCGTAGCCGATAAAGAACAGGCCGGCGCCGAAACCGAAGGCGGCCGCGCCGATGCCGAGGTCGGCGCTCAGGTGCGGGCGCACGAAGCCGATGTTCACGCGGTCGATGTAATTGGCGATGAACATGACGACGAACAGCGGCAGGATGCGCCACTTCACCTTGCTGATCGCCTGCGCCAGCAGCGGATTCGCAAGTGGCTCCTGGTTTGCTTGGGTTGCTTGCACGATGGTCTCCTTGGTCAGAAGGTATGGCGTATGCCGAGGTTCACGGCGCGGTCGCCGCTGCCGCCGTCGGCGGCGTTGCCGAGCGTGTAGCTGGCGCCGTTCCTGTTGAACATGCGCGCGTAGATCGCGTACACGTCGGTGCGGCGCGACAGGTTGTAGCGGTAGCCCACGCCGAACTGGTCGGCATCGTGCCTGGCCGCTTCCTTGTCGTCCTTGTGGATCCACGAGGCCAGGAAGGTATGCTGGCCGAACGGGACGCTCACGCCGAGCAGGCTGTCGGCGCTGTCGCGCGTCACCGCGGTGGCCACCGGCGCCGGCACGTAGCCGTAGGGGTTGCTGCTGTTGCGCAGCGTGGAACTGAGCGGGCCCTTGTTCACTCCGTAGGCCAGGAACAGCTTGGCCACCTTGAAGGTGTACGTGGCGGCCAGCAGCGTGTTGCGCGCGCTGCCGATGCGGGCCGTGGCGGTGTCGTTGTCCTTGTCGTGGTAGGCCAGGCGCACCGCCAGCGGCCCCGCGGCGTAGGCCAGGGCGAAGCCGAGCGAGCGTCCGGCCGTGCTGTCGCCAGCCACTTCGCCGGCCGCATACACCAGTTCCCCGCTGAAGCCCTGCCACACCGGGCTGGCGTACTTGACGCTGTTGTCCAGGCGCCCGCCGTTGGCGACCGCATTGATCAGGTTCTTTTCGTCGGCCGAGGTGCCGCTCACGAACGGGTCGGCGAACACCGCCGCCAGGTAGTGCGGCGCATACTGGCGGCCCAGGGTGACGGTGCCGAGCGCCTTGTTGCCGATGCCGACGAAGGCCTGGCGTCCGAACAGCACGCCGCCCTGGCCGGACAGGCCGGTGTCGGCCTGGATCCCGCTTTCCAGCACGAACAGCGCGGTGCTGCCGCCGCCCAGGTCCTCGGTGCCCCTGAAGCCCAGGCGCGAGCCGGACTCGATGCCGCCGGTGACCTTGGTGATCGAACCGGCCTTGTTCCCGTTTTCAAAGGAAAGGCCGGCGTCGACCACGCCATACACCGTGACGTTCGATTGGGCCCATGCGGCGTGGGCGAGCAGCGCCGGCAGCGCGGCGGCCAAAAGTTTGATGCGCAAAATCTGTCTCCTGTCGTTCTATATATATGTGCCCACGGGGGCCGGCTGCGCTGGATTCTCAGCGGCCGATGCTCGGACGCTTCGGATCGTAGGTCCAGCCGGGGACCAGGTAGCGCATCGCCATCGCGTCGTCGCGCGCGCCGCCGGCCACGCGCTTGTACAGCTCGTGCGCCTGCATGATGCGCGCCATGTCCGGCTCGATGCCCAGGCCCGGACGTTCCGGCACGGCCACCTTGCCGCCGACGATCTGCAGCGGTTCGCACGTCAGGCGCTCCTCGCCTTCCTGCCAGATCCAGTGGGTGTCGATGGCGGTGATGTTGCCCGGCGCCGCGGCGGCGCAGTGGGTGAACATCGCCAGCGACACGTCGAAGTGGTTGTTCGAGTGCGAGCCCCAGGTCAGGCCCCAGTCGTGGCACAGCTGCGCCAGGCGTACCGAACCCTGCATGGTCCAGAAGTGCGGATCGGCCAGCGGGATGTCGACCGCGCCCAGCAGGTGCGAGTGGGCCATCTGGCGCCAGTCGGTGGCGACCATGTTGGTGGCGGTCGGGATGCCGGTGGCGCGCTTGAATTCGGCCATGATCTCGCGGCCCGAGTACCCGCCTTCCGGACCGCAGGGGTCTTCGGCGTAGGCCAGCACGTGGCCCTGGCCGCGGCAGGCGGCAATCGCCTCGGCCAGGGTCCAGGCGCCGTTCGGGTCGAGCGTCGCACGCGATTCGGGGAAGCGGCGCTTGATCGCGGCCACCGCTGCGACTTCTTCCTCCGGACGCATCACGCCGCCCTTGAGCTTGAAGTCGGTGAAGCCGTACTTGTCGACGGCGGCGCTGGCCAGGTCCGCGATCGCCTCGGGCGTCACGGCTTCCTGGTGGCGAGCGTGATACCAGCCTTCCTTGCCTTGGCCGGACAGGTAATCCAGGTCAGTGCGCGCGCGGTCGCCGATGTAGAACAGGTAAGCCAGCATCGGCACATGGCTGCGCTGCTGGCCGCTGCCCAGCAGTTCGCACAGCGGCACGCCCAGGTGCTGGCCGAGCAGGTCGAGCAGCGCCGCCTCGACCGCGGTGACCACGTTTTCCAGGCGCAGGTTGATCTCGTGCGGCTGCTTGAGCACCGCTTCCTCGCCGGCGTTGGTCACCTGGTGGTTGGCCTTGCCCGCGATCGCCTCGCGCATCGCATTCAGGGTGCGGTTGTAGCGCACGGTCTCGGTGCCGACCACCAGCGGCACCGCCTTTTCCAGCGCGCGCAGGATGCCGTCCGAACCGGGCACCTCGCCCATGCCGACGTGGCCGGCGCTGTCCTTGAGCAGCACCAGGATGCGGGTGAAGTAAGGCGCATGGGCGCCGCACAGGTTCAGCAGCATGCTGTCGCGGCCTGCGACCGGGATGACTTGCATTTCAACGATAGTCGGGGTGCTTGAGAGGGTCATGTCTGGAATCTTATGCTGGAAAGTTAACTGGGATCCTAGGATACGGGAATGAGTGTACCCCATCCCGTGACATGTCTGCTATTAAATTTAATTGGATAAATATTGTCTCCGTAATAGCTTTTTACAGCGTATGGATGAGGGACCGGGGCGCCCGCGCCTCCCGCAGTCACCGATTTCCAGCTTGGCAACCGTGCTAGAATCGGCCTCCCCTGGCCACCTTGTTTCCTTAGCACATGAGTTTGGAGAACCTGTCCGCTTCGTTCCGCCTCGACCGTTCGCGCAGCGCCGCTTCCCAGGTATACGAGCACCTGCGCGAGCTGATCGTGACGCTCGCGCTGGCCCCGGGCACGCCCTTGTCGCGGACACAGGTGGCCGAAAGCCTCGACCTGTCGCCGATGCCGGTGCGTGATGCCTTGTCGCGGCTCGAGAAGGAAGGCTTGGTGGAGATTTTTCCCCAGCATCTGACCCGGGTGCAAAGGATCGACCTGGATTCGGCGCGCCAGGTGCACGTCTTGCGCCTGTCGGTCGAGCTCGAGATCGTGCACGGCCTGGCCGGCGCGCGCGATCCCGACGTCGTGAAGTCGCTGCAGGCCGCGCTGGCCAAGCAGCGCGCCTGCCTGGAAGTGGAGGATTTCGCCGGCTTCATCCAGTTCGACCAGGAATTCCACAAGACCATGTACCGGGCCGCCCAGCTGATGCGCGTGTGGGACATGATCCGCGGCGCCAGCGGCAACCTGGACCGGCTGCGGCGCCTGCACGTGCCGATCAACGGCAAGGCCCAGGCGGTACTCGAAGACCATACCGGTATCGCGCACGCCATCGGCGCAGGCGACGCGGCCGGCGCGCAGCAATGGGTGCGGCGCCACCTGTCCGGCACCCTGACCGAATTGAACAGCCTGCGCGAACGCTATCCGGACTACATGCTGCCGCTGGCCGACTTCACCGACCGCGCACGGGGCTGAGCATGGAAAACAATACGATCCGCGGCGCCGACCTCCTGGTGCGAACCCTGCAGCGCCTGGGTATCGACACCATGTTTTCGCTGTCGGGCAACCACATCATGCCGGTGTACGACGCCCTGCTCGGGACCGGCATCGCGCTGATCCACGTGCGCCACGAAGCCGCCTGCGTGCACATGGCCGATGCCTATGCCCGGATGAGCGGGAAGGTCGGGATCGCGCTGGTCACCGGCGGCCAGGGCCACACCAATGCCTGCGCCGCGCTGGCGACCTCGCTGGCGTCGGAAGCGCCGATGATCCTGCTGTCGGGCCATGCGGGACGGAAGGAACTCGGCAAGGGCGCCTTCCAGGAAATGCGCCAGGCCGACTACGCGCGCGAGCTCACCAAGGCATCCTGGACCGTGGACAGCGCCGACGCCTTCGGCCACGACCTGGCGCGGGCGATGCGGATCGCCCAGAGCGGCCGCCCGGGGCCGGTCCATCTCAGCCTGCCGGTCGACTTGCTGGAACAGGACCTGGTGCAGGACGAACGCCTGTGGCCGGCCATGGCGGATGCCGCACCGCTGCCGATGCCGCTGGACGATGCGCCTGCCGATGCGGTGCTGGCCCATATCGCCGCGGCCGAGCAGCCGCTGGTGGTGTGCGGCCCCACCCTGTGCGGCGCATCCTGGCGCGCGGCGATGCGCCAGCTTGCTGAACTGCTCCAGGCGCCGGTCGTGGGCATGGAAAGTCCGCGCGGCCTCAACGATCCGTCGCTGGGCGCCTTTGCCCAGGCGGTGGCGCAGGCCGACCTCATCGTCCTGCTCGGCAAACCGCTCGACTTCACGCTGTGCTTCGGCGACGCGCCGCACGTGGCGCCCGGCTGCAACTGGATCGCGATCGATCCCGACCCGGCCCTGCTGGCGCGCGCGGCCCGGTTGCGCGGCGAGCGCCTGCTGCTCGCCGTTGAAGCCGCGCCTTCGGATGCCATCGAGGCGCTCTGCACCCGTGCCCGCCCTGCCGGTAACGCTGGCGGATCGGGGACGGCGCTTGAGCAGCGCACGGCCTGGCGACGGGAAGCCGAGGCGCTGGTCGCCTACCGCCCGCCGGCCTGGCAGGACATGGCCTTCGACCCCGCCCAGCCAGTGCACCCGGTCGCACTCGGCCGGGTACTGCAGGACTTCTTCGACCGCCATCCCGACGCCATCCTTGTCTGCGACGGCGGCGAGATCGGCCAGTGGCCGCAAGCCACCGTCAAGGTGCGCCGGCGCCTGATCAACGGCGTGGCCGGATCGATCGGCCCGTCGCTGCCGTTCGCGCTGGCGGCCAGGGCGGCCTGCCCCGATCAGTTGGTGGTTGCGGTGATGGGCGACGGCACCTTCGGCTTTCACATGGCCGAATTCGATACCGCGGTACGGCACGGCTTGCCCGTGATCGTCATCGTCGGCAACGACGCGCGCTGGAACGCCGAGCACCAGATCCAGCTGCGCGACTATGGCGCCGGGCGCACCATCGGCTGCGAACTGCTGCCCACGCGCTACGATAAGGTGGCCGAGGCGCTCGGCGGCCACGGCGAACACGTCGCCACGTACGCCGAGCTCGCCCCCGCGCTGGCGCGCGCCCTGGCCAGCGGCAAGCCGGCCTGCCTCAATGTGATGCTGCAATCGACCCCGGCGCCGGTGGTGCGGCGGCCGGCCGCCGGCGCCTGACGAAAGCCGGTCGCGGCGCCGGGCGTTTCGCTGTCTCGCTGTCTCGCCGTGACGGCGTCATCCGCCGGCGGTCCGCGCTTCACCCGCTGCCGATCATTGCGCTGACGGCCAAGGCGAGGCTCGAAGACCGCGCCAGGTGCATGGCGGCCGGGGCGTCGGATCATGCGTCCAAGCCGGTCGATACCGGGCAGCTGCCGGCGCAGCTGCGCGGGTGGCTGGGGCAGTCGGACGCTAAGCCGGCGCCCCAGCCAGCGCAAGGCTAGCGCGACGCCGCCGCCTTGGCGCGCGCAGCATGCAGCTTGCGGTAGCTGTCGATCAAGCGGTGATGCCGGTCCAGCCCTTCCAGCTTCATGCTGGTCGGGCTCAAGCCGAAGAAGCGCACGCTGCCATCCACCGAGCCCAGCACCGCATCCATGCGCGGATTGCCGTACATGCGGCGGAAGTTGACGACGTAGTCGTCCAGCGCCATCTCGTCGTCCAGCACCACTTCCAGCACCACGTTCATGGCCTGGTAGAACAGGCGGCGCTCGACGGTGTTGTCGTTGTACTGCAGGAAGGCGCCTACCAGCTCGTGCGCTTCCTCGAATTGCTGCAGCGCGAGGTTGATCAACAGCCGCAGTTCGAGCACGGTCAGCTGGCCCCAATCGGTGTTCTCGTCGAACTCGATGCCGATCAGGCTGGCGATGTCCGAGTACTCGTCCAGCTCGTTGTTTTCCAGGCGCTCGAGCAGATCGGCCAGGGCATCGTCGTCCAGGCGATGCAGGTTCAGGATGTCTTCGCGGAACAGCAGCGACTTGTTGGTGTTGTCCCAGACCAGGTCCTCGACCGGATAGATTTCCGAGTAACCGGGCACCAGGATGCGGCAGGCGGTGGCGCCCAGCTGGTCGTACACCGCCATGTAGACTTCCTTGTCCATGTCCTGCAGGATGCCGAGCAGGGTCGCGGCTTCCTGGGCGTTCGAATCCTCGCCCTGGCCGGAGAAATCCCATTCCACGAAATCGTAGTCCGACTTGGCACTGAAGAAGCGCCACGACACCACGCCGCTGGAATCGATGAAGTGCTCGACGAAGTTGTACGGTTCGGTCACGGCTTCGCTGGCGAAGGTCGGCTGCGGCAGATCGTTCAGGCCTTCGAAGCTGCGCCCCTGCAGCAGTTCGGTCAGGCTGCGCTCGAGCGCCACCTCGAAGCTCGGGTGCGCGCCGAAGGAAGCGAACACGCCGCCGGTCTTCGGATTCATCAGGGTCACGCACATCACCGGGTACAGCCCGCCCAGCGACGCATCCTTCACCAATACCGGAAAGCCCTGCTCTTCCAGGCCCTGGATGCCGGCCACGATGCCCGGGTATTTCGCCAGCACCTCCTGCGGCACGTCGGGCAGCGCCAGCTCGCCTTCCAGGATTTCGCGTTTCACGGCGCGCTCGAAGATCTCGGACAGGCATTGCACCTGCGCTTCGGCCAGCGTGTTACCGGCGCTCATGCCATTGCTGGCGTACAGGTTCTCGATCAGGTTGGACGGGAAATACACGGTCTCGCCATCCGAATGGCGCACGTAGGGCAGCGACACGATGCCGCGTGCGGCGTTGCCGGAATTGGTGTCGACCAGGTGCGAGCCGCGCAATTCGCCATCGGGATCGTAGATGCCCAGCGTGTAGTCGTCGAGGATACCATCCGGCAGCGCATCGTCGGGGCCTGGCTGGAACCAGCGCTCTTGCGGGTAATGCACGAAGTCCGCGTTGGCGATGTCCTCGCCCCAGTACACGCCGGCATAGAAGTGGTTGTTGCTCAGGCGCTCGATGTATTCGCCCAATGCCGACGCCAGCGCGCTTTCCTTGGTCGCGCCCTTGCCGTTGGTAAAGCACATCGGCGAATGCGCATCGCGGATGTGCAGCGACCACACGTTCGGCACGATGTTGCGCCACGACGCGATCTCGATCTTGATGCCCCAGGACGCCAGCATGCCCGACATGTTGGCGATGGTCTGCTCCAGCGGCAGGTCCTTGCCCGGGATGTAGGTGCACGATGCGGCATCCGGCTGCAGGGTCAGCAGCGCCTGCGCATCGGCGTCCAGGTTGTCCACTTCCTCGATCACGAATTCCGGTCCGGCCTGCACCACTTTCTTCACGGTGCAGCGTTCGATCGAGCGCAGGATGCCCTGGCGGTCCTTCTCCGAAATATCCGGCGGCAGCTCGACCTGGATCTTGAAGATCTGCGCGTAGCGGTTTTCCGGATCGACGATATTGTTTTGCGAGAGGCGGATGTTTTCGGTCGGAATATCGCGGGTATTGCAGTACAACTTCACGAAATAAGCCGCGCACAGGGCCGACGAGGCCAGAAAATAATCGAACGGGCCCGGCGCCGAGCCGTCGCCCTTGTAGCGGATGGGCTGGTCGGCGATGACCGTGAAGTCATCGAACTTGGCTTCCAGGCGAAGCTTGTCGAGAAAGTTGACCTTGATTTCCATGGGATTCCAGATGGCTGCTCAAAATGATATAACCCGCCATTATCCGTTGTTTCAGCCGTCCGGCATAGCGCTCGATGGCGCACTTACTGCACCGGAATCCCGATGATGCGGTCGTCGCCCGCTTGCGGCGTGCCGCGGCCGTCGGTGTTATTCGTCAGCATCCACAATGTCCCGTCCGGCGCCGCGGCCACGTCGCGCAGGCGCCCATACTGCCCGGCATAGCGTTCGACGGCGCTGCCCGGCACCGCCACCGGCACCTGGCGCAGGCGCTGGCCGCGCAGGTTGGCGATGTACAGGTTGCCCTGGCTGAAGGCCATGCCGCTCGGGCTGGCGTCCGCCGTACGCCATTGCTGGAGCGGATCGATGAAACGGCTGTCGCCCGCCCTGCCCTCGACAGTCGGCCAGCCATAATTGCCGCCGGCCCGGATGAGGTTCAGCTCGTCCCAGGTGTTCTGGCCGAATTCGGAGGCGTACAGCGTGCCGTCGGCAGCCCAGGCCAGCCCCTGGGGATTGCGGTGGCCGTAGCTGTACACCGGAGAGCCCGGAAAGGGATTGTCGGCCGGTATGCCGCCCTCGGGCGTCAGGCGCAGGATCTTGCCGCCCAGCGAACTGCGGTCCTGCGCCAGCGCGCTGTTGCCGGCGTCGCCGGTGGTGGCATACAGCATGCCGTCCGGCCCGAATGCCAGGCGCCCGCCGTTGTGGATGCCGGCCACGGGAATGCCGGCGAGGATGGTCTCGGCGGGACCGAGGCGTAAATTGGGGGCGGCGCCATCGAGCCGGTAGCGTTCGATGCGGTTATTCGCGCCGGCTGTAAAGTAGGCGTACAGGTAGCCGGCGCGCACCGCGATCCCGAGCAGGCCGCCCTCGCCCGCACCGTCCACCCCGGCGATGCGCGCGACTTGCGTCGGCGTTCCGGCGCCATCGAGCGCGAGGATGCGCGCCGAGTCGCGCTCGCTCACCAGCGGGGTCGATCCGTAAAAGGCGATCGACCACGGAGCCTGCAAGGCGCTGGCGATCACCCTGGGTGCGGCGGCGGCCGGCGTGTTTGGTACCGTTGGCGCCGTTGGTGCAGCCGGCGCGGCCGGCGTGCTGGCTGAGGTGTCGGCGCCGCCCGAATTGCTGCCGCATCCGGCCAGGGCCAGCGCCCCGGTACACATGGCGGCCCATGCGGCCACTGCGATATCGACTCTTTGCGACATGGCGTTGCTCCCGTTAGCGCCGGCAGGCATCGGATGGCTTGCCGATACAGCCGAACTGTAACCCGTGCGCCGCGGATCAAGAGCGCGATTGAGGCTGCTTATGTCACGCCGGACAATGGCGTGGTTACGGGCGCGGCAGCCAACGGGCTCTCAGTTACTGTCGTTAAATTTTACAAGCATTGCCTTGAAAAAATAAGGCTTTGCAAATTTGCCAAATAAATCAATGCCATAGTTAAACTAATGATATCAGGCATGGCAATTGCGTTCAGTACAAGCTCAACCATTCATAGGGAGACGCACGTGTCACTGAATCTGATGAAAAGCCTGAAAACCGCGGCCGCCGTCGCGGTGCTGTTTTCGGCCAGCATGGCCAATGCAGCCTTATTGCAATTCAATCTGACCGGCGATTACACCGCCAGCTGGCAGCTGAATTCCACGGTCGTGCCGGACGAGGCTGTAGAAGATGTGGGCTTCGTCCTCGCCGATGTCGAAGGGAATTTCCTGGGATCGTTGCTGGACGTTGCCGACCTGGTTTTCTACAATGGCGCCGAGGGCGGCGGGTTTTCGATTGAAGATTATTATGGCGGTGTAACCTTGCTGGTGACCGATGGTCCGCAACTCTACACCGGTCCGGAAGACACGCCGACTTTCGCTCTTGGCTCGTTTGCCTTGACCGAGTTCGGCGGCTCGGGCAGCTACACCCTGACGGTGACCGATCTCGACGCCGGCCCAGGCCCGGGTCCTGGCCCGCAGCCCGGCGAAGTGCCCGAGCCGGCAACGGCCGCCATGCTGCTCGGCGGTCTGGGGCTGATGTATGCAAGCAGGAAGCGTCGTCAAGGTAAGTGAAATCGTCGGTCCGGCCGGGGCTGGCTGAATCGCCTCGGCTAGCCTGCGCAATAAAGAAACACATTTTCGCACCGATGGCTGCTTGATAAAACCGTTGCCCGTTTACCACAACTGGCAGTCTGCATCCATCACCACCCCTCTGAACGTCATGTGGCCGCCCTGGTTGAACGACGCCGACCGGCACATCCCTGCTCACGGGCTTTGCCAATTCGCAATTTTAAATCCCTGCAAAATGACAGAATTCTTGCTTGTTCCGTCAGGAAACAAAGGGAGAGCGCCATGCAGGGGGAAGACTAACTCAACGTTTTTCTATCAGGTGAAAGACATCTAATAGCGAACAATCGTCCAATCTGGCTCAAGCTTTTTCATCGCAACAAACAGAGCGACGACATTCTGCTTCCGCAATTTGTCAGTGGTAACGAATCCATATTTGGCGGATTCGAATACAACATCAACTGCGTTGCCACCTCCTACAGCTTGCCGTTGAAGGAATTCATCGGCCTGCCTGCCACCCTCGAATTCGTCAACGATCGAGGGAGTTTGCGCAAGGTCAGCGGCCTGGTCGCGCAAGCCAGTTCGGGCGCATACGATGGTGCAATCGCCAGTTACCAGCTCGTCATCCGTGACGCGCTGGCGATCATGGAACAGCGCGTCAATACGCGCGTCTTTCGTAGATTAAGCTGGCCGCAGGTTGTCGCTGTCGTACTCAGCGAATGGCCACATGTGAACAACGCGTTGGCCGGCGCCTTCGACTACGAATTCACACCCGGTTTCAATCTGCAAAACTATCCGGAACGGGAACAGACCATCCAATTCAACGAATCGGATGCGGCATTCGTGCGCCGACTGTTGAAGCGCTCCGGCATTGCCTGGTTCTTCCGTCCCGGCCGCAATCAGGCATGGCAACAAGAAAACCGTGCTCCAGAGTCGGGCGCAGCGCATACCCTCGTACTCTTTGACAACCAACGCAACCTGGCGCAAAACGCTGCCGGCGCCGTCCGTTATCACCGTGACGACGCTACCGAACAGCGCGACGCCGTGACGCACTGGGGTGCTGTACGCAAGCTCCAGGCAGGCGGCATCAGCGTTTTCAGTTGGGACTACAAGCGGCCAAGGAGTGTGCCGTGGATGTCCGTCGAAGTACCGGGCAAGGCAGATCAAGGCCAGTCGGGTAACCAGCTGGCTGGCGGACTGCAAGAGTTCATTGTCGAATCGCCCCATGTCGCCCCAGACGACAAGGAACTGTATCGCATGGGCGTGCTGCGCATGCAGCGCAAGGAGCTCGATACGAAATGTTTTACCGGGGAAGGCAGCGTGCGCGACTTCTGCCCAGGCGAGTACTTCACGATCAGGAACCATCCGGAGATCGACCGCCATCCCGCCGCTGAACGCGATTTCGTCATCATGTCGATCGACGTCCGCGCACGCTCCAACCTGCCAAGAGGCCTGGAACAAAGGGTGAGACGGCTGTTCGCGTGCAATGGCTGGCACGACGTCCACGATTTGTCCGCCGATGCCGATGCTGCAGACGATGGGCGGACAGCGCCTTATCGGATGCGATTCGATGCCGTACGGCGCGCTATCCCGATCGTTCCCGCATTCGATCCGCGTACCGACCTGCGTGACCCCGGTTTGCAGGTTGCAATCGTCGTCGGCGAGAAAAATGATGTCGTGCATTGCGATGAATATGGCCGTGTCAAGATTCGCTTTCCCGCTACACGGTCCGAAGACCATCAACACGCACAAGGTACCGGCGCATCCGATACGGCAGCGGATTCGGCCTGGGTGAGAGTGGCAACCAATTGGGCCGGCAATGGCACCTCGGATTGCGGCACCCTGGCGCTACCCAGGGTAGGAACCGAAGTTCTGGTGGCCTTTCTCGGCGGTGATCCGGACAAGCCGATCATTATTTGCCAGCTCTTCAATGGACACGCATTGCCGCCCCCATTGAGCGAACGCGCCAACTTGCCGTTGACGCGTTTTCTATCGGGCATGCGCAGCCAGGAAATCAGCGGCTCGCGCGCGAACCAGCTTCGCTTCGACGATACGCCGCGCCAGATCAGCGCCCAAGTCGCAAGTGACGATGGCGCTTCGCAACTGAATCTGGGCTGGCTGACGCATCCGAGGGGCGAAGGCAGTCGACCTCGTGGCGAAGGCGCGGAACTGCGCAGTGACAACGCCGTAGCGATTCGCGGCGGCAAAGGCGTCCTGATCACGGCCGATAGCAGTCACCGGGCCAAAGGCAAGCAACTCGACCGGACCGAACTGATCGGCCTTGCCGACGGATTGCGCGATATTGCCGACCAGCTCGCAAAGCTCGCGGAAACCCATGTGAAAGACCCTGCCAATGGACCTCAACTGGCAGAACTGGTGGACAAGCTCAGGCACCTGGACAATGGCACCAACGCCGCGGAAGAAAGCGGCGGATCGGGCGGCGAGCCGATTATCGCAATCAGCGGTCCCGCCGGCATCATCGTGGGAAGCAAGGAAAACCTTGCTCTCGGCGCCGAAAAGAATGCCGACCTCATTACGGCTGCCGATACGCGTTTCACCGCCGGTGGGAAAACCTCGATGCGTGCAGCGCATGGGGTCAGCGTGTTCGTGAATGACGGCGGCGTGAAGCACATCGCCGCGCGCGGAGACATACGAACCGAGGCGCAGGACGGCGCCATCGAACTACTGGCGAAACAGGTCATGGAGCTGATCAGCACGACGGACTGGATCAACATCAAGGCCAGGAAGGGTGTCCGCATTTATGGCGACGGCAGTGAATTGACGGTCAGCGCCGAAGGGATCATCGGACGCACGACAGGGAAAAACCACGTGTACGCCGCTGACCACCAGACCTTCGCCAAGCAAGCGACACAAGTGCAGTTCCCTGACGAATTGCCGCACCACGACATCTGCATTCCTTGCATGCTGGCGGCGGCGCGCGCCCACAGCCCATTGGTGGAGGCGGAATGAGCAATTGCGATGGCGATGTGTTCGTCTATCTCCTGATCGATAACGGCTTGCTGCACGAGGTGTCGGCAAGCTATATCGACGCCGATTCGAACGGCTGCCCGGCCTGGCTGGCGCCGATCTATGCAGGGCCTGCCGTGGCCGTCAGCCCATTCCTGGTCGACCTCGAAGCCGCATATGAAGCCGGCGACCTTGACCGGGTCATGGGCTACCTGAACGCGCGCACACCCGCGCTACACGTGTCCATCGTCGAGACCACGCTGGGCCTTGAACAGATTGCCCAGCATTTGCGCCGGTTCATTTTTATCCTTGACCCGCAGGGCAAGCAGTTCACGTTCAGGTATGCCGACTGCGCAGTTCTTGCGCAACTCCCTGCCCTTCTGACCGCCGTGCAGTGGGCGACCATGAGCGGACCGATCATCCGCTGGGGAATCCATGACCGCTCGGGATCGGTCGTTCAATTACCGACTGTCGAGCCCGTTGCGAACAGTCCAACACCGTTCAGTTTGGACCACGAACAATTGGCGGCGCTTGACGAGGCCAGCGAAGCAGATCACTGCATCGCCAAAGTGAAAATGATGCGCCATGGCGCTGACTTGCCGGGCAATGCAGCGCAACAGCATGCATGGGCTCAATCTGCGCGTCAGGCCTGGCGTGTGGCGGGTAATTCGAATGCGCTGATTTTGATGTTTCTGGTTGAGGCGGCGCTGGTGACTCGAGGGGATATTCTTGGCAGGTACGATATCCCGGATTTGCTTGCGATGAATGAGGCGAGCGCGTTTCGAAGTAGATTGAGGGAATTGGCTATGGAAATTCAGATTAGAAGGAATAACGCTCAGTTGATGAACAGTGATAAATCTAATATTGACGTATTCCTCATTTGATATAGAATTTTATTAACTAAAAAACCTCTCTTAAACACCAAATTACGTTAATGACTAACATTTATTATTTATTTTAGTTAAAGATGAAACCCATGAAATTTTCCTCTTCCCTAAGACAGCATCTAATCCTGCCATTACTAACGATAGGCATCCTACTTTTGTTGTTCGTAATCCCAGCCACCCACCCCAAGGAGAATGACAATCTCCCTGCCTCCTTAGTGGGCGTACATCATCTGGGATCAGATTATCTAATTCACAGGTTTTACATAAACAAATCTATCAGCGATAACATCAGTGAAGGCGGTGGAGGCGGCAGCATGGTCTGCTGTATAAGCTTACCTCGGAAATGGCGATCTACATTGGTAGTAGACGTTCGATGGGAAGTACATCATATCATCAGAAGTACGGTCCCGGCAGTCTCGGAAACAGCAGAGCTTGAGGGTATATACCATGCGCAAGTACCAGTTGAACAATATACGGAACCAGGCGATTTCTACGTCCATTTTTTCCCCAACGGTCGTGTTCGTGTCGTCGTAAGTCCCATTACATCTGACGGTGAGCAGCATCCGATTCGCTCAGGGGATCCACATTCAAGCGAATCAGCTACCAAAGGTATAGCAGCGAAAGTGCTTTTCAACGCAGCGGAAACCGCCGAGCGCGAGCGTAAGGCTAATGACGCCCGAAAAGAATATGGAGGCTGGCGATGAAAATAGCAAGTGCTCCTATTGCGGCAACAAAAAACGCCCCAACCACAATAATAAAAAGGGTGACGTCGAAAGTAGACTGCAACCTAAAAAACTGTGAGGCGACGCTCAATATTGGATTATTTTTTGACGGAACAAATAACAACAAAGATCGTGATTCGGCAAAACGTTCGGATACTAATATCGCCAGATTGTTTGATCTCTATAGTGATGTAAAAACCGACGGTCATAAAAAAGTTTACATACCTGGTGTTGGAACGAAATTTCCCGAAATCGGCGAATATGGTGAGAGCAAGGCTGGTTTAGGATGCGCTTTCGGATGCGAAGGGCGCGTAATATTCGCCCTATTGGCAATTTTTAACACACTACATCAGTACTGCTCGAAGAACAATATGTTCGACAAAGGCAGCATCCTTGCACTATGCCGAAACAATGCAAGCGTACCGGACGACCATGACTGTGAAAATCTCGCCAAACTTGGCATTCGACACGGCCTTCTGCAACCTGAAATAGGCAGCAGTAATAATCGCCGGGAATTTCTAACCCGACAGAGCAACTATCTAACGGCGAAGATCAACGATGGAAAACCTCGCATTGTCGAATGTTTTGTGGACGTATTCGGCTTCTCCAGAGGTGCTGCAGAAGCGCGAGTATTCTGCCACTGGCTCGACGAGTTGCTTGTTGACGGTCGCCTCGCTGGTGTGCCTTTGCATTTTCGATTCGTTGGAATTATCGATACCGTCGCGTCTGCTGGCTTTTGGGCCGGAACAAAATCATTTTTAACAAACTCGACCGGAGGGCACGGAGCGTGGGCAAGTGCTGAGTCGCTCAGTTTGCCAGTTTCCGTTCAGAACTGCGTTCACATGGTTGCAATGCACGAACTCAGACGAAATTTTCCTCTGGATCAAATCGGGATTGATGGCAAATTACAAGCTGGATGGGTCCAACTTGCCTACCCAGGCGCGCACAGCGATGTCGGCGGGGGCTACCAACCGGGCGAGCTTGGGATTTCGGTAGAAGACGATTCGAAGAAACTGTCTCAAATACCACTGAACCATATGTTGGACTGTGCGATCGCCGCCGGTGCTCCAATGAAAAAACCTACCCGGATACCTGGTAGCTACAACTCTTTCGCCATTCATTCTGACTTGACGAAAGCCTATGATGATTTCGTTTCACAGGCCTCACTCACACCTCGTCCGATTCACGAATGGCTTCAGCCATATCTCAACTGGCGATGGCAAATTCGTGCCCAGTTTCACACAACCAATCAAGTCAGGCGGGCAAACCAGGCCGACAAAGATATCTTAATTGCTTTTAACAAGATACTAATCGATGATGCATCCGCAATAGCGCCAATCGCCACGAGGAGCAGCGGTCAACTTGCATTTGAGATCGTTAAAACCGTCTTTTCTGGCAGCGAAAAAAGAAAGGTCAGGGTCAGGTCCAAACTGGATCCCGAAGCGCAGACCGTACTGGCGCTCGCCCAGCGTGCAGCCCCTACCCCACCGGCCTTTGCCGCCCTGTTTGACAACTACGTACACGATTCGCTCGCCGGATTCAATTCACCCAATCTGGAACTGACCGGCTATTGGCGTTACCGAAAAGTCTTCCTGGGCAGTGACGAGCATACGATTGCAGCAAACCAGGATACCGAGACGGTGCACAACATGGCTTGATGCGTTCTCACGAGGACAACATGAAAGATCAACAAGGACGCGGCGTCATCCGGCTTGGCGACAAAACCACCCACGGCGGCGAAGTCATTTCGGCGGCACATGATTTCACCGTACTCGGCAAGCAGGTCGCTGTCGAAGGCGACTCCACTTATTGCCCTCGATGCAAGGGCAAGTTTTCGATACTCCCGAGCGGCAGCACGCGTTTGCATCAGGGGAAGCAGGTCGCATATGACCAGGACCTCGCTGCCTGTGGCGCCAAGCTGATCTCGTCAATATAAATCCTTGCTCTTCAGGATCTTCTCCCTTCACAAAGGCAGCGCACCATACGATCCGGCGTCCGTCGAACGTGAATGCGGCGCTGCCTCCTGTGGCAACCCACGTCGAATTGCCGCGCGGCCCGTCGATACGATCGACAGCCATCGCCCGTAAATACGAATCGACGCTTCAATACGGCTCACGCCCGTCCACCGTGGCCAATTGCCTACACGAATCGCTCAAATCGCTGAGTCTTTTTCAAAACATATCACAAGGCATTTCCTGCCCTCATAGACTGTGTCGACGTTACAAAAACGTTATCGACCGCAGCACAGACCTGCGGCACAAAACAGATCGCAGCACGCGATCGAACAAGGAGATGAAGAACATGCAAGCCCCCCGACAGGTATTCCGTCCCACGCGCCTGAGCTATGCCGTTTCGCTCGCCCTGGCCTCGCTCGTGGCAAGCCACGCCGCCCTGGCCCAGGGCCAGGATGCAACCCGGGCATCGACCCAGGACGCAGCAGCGCCCCAGTCCACCAACGTCACTGTCAGCAACGCCGCCGCCGGCCAGATGTCGACCGTGGTGGTCTCGACCCGCCGCTCGCAGCAGTCCTCCATCGACCGCAAGAAGAACGCCGCCACCGCGCTCGACTCGATCGTGGCCGAGGACGTCGGCTCGCTGCCGGACCGGAACATCGGCGAAGCGATTTCACGCATGGCCGGCGTCGCACTGGACCGCGGCGACTTTGGCGAGGGTGTGACCGTCGCCGTGCGCGGCAACGGCCCGGACCTGACCCGCGTCGAGATCGACGGCATGGCCGTGCAGTCGGCCAACAACGCCAGCAATGGCCGCGGCAGCGAATTCCGCCAGTTGTCGGCGGACCTGATCAAGAGCGTGGACGTGGTCAAGGGTTCCACCGCCGACATGGTCGAGGGCTCGCTCGGCGGCGGCATCGTCATCAAGACCCGCACCGGCCTGGACTTCAAGGAGCCGTTCGCCTCGGTGCGCATCGGCGCCACCACCAACAACCTGAACAAGAAGTGGGAACCGGACACCAACGTCATCCTGTCGCGCAAGTTCATGAACGACCGCTTGGGCGTGATCCTGAACGGGTCGAAGTCGACCACGTCCAACGAGATGCACCAGATGCAGGTCGCGACCAGTTCGGCCGCCGGTTACGCGCGCTCGGTCGACTTCGACAATTCGCCGGAAAAGACCTTCACCTTCAACCCGGACACCTTGAACATGAACGATCCGGCGTCCACCACGCCGGCCTCCACCAGCGTCGGCGGCGTCGGCATCTTCCCCTACACGACCGGCACCGGCAGCTACAAGACCTTTTCGCCGTACGAGATCCTGACCAAGTCGGCCGCGGCCAAGACCAAGGCCGAGTGCTATGCGGCCTTTCCGCAGCTGACCACCACCGACCCTTCGCTGGCGAACATCAGCTCGGGCAACCGCACCACCGCGGTGAACGAGCGCCAGAATGAACTGATCAGCTGCCTGAACCAGTGGAACGACTACACGCCTTCCCTGGTGCGCAACCGGGTCACGCGCGAGGTCGACCGCCGCCAGGACCTCGATTTGCGCGCCGACTTCAAGGTCAACAACGAGCTGACCGTGTACGCCAAGGGCAGCTATTCGAAGCGCAGCACCGAGACCAATACCTCGTTCCTGAACCTGGGCGGCCTGAGCGTGAATGCGGCCAAAAGTTTCGTCGACACGAATGGCGTGCGCGCGGTCGCGGCGGGCGCGAACGGCGCCGGCTACTACCTGTACCCGACCACGGTCAGCTACCTGAGCGGCGGACCGGCGGTGATCGGCGCGGTCACCAACGTGGACCCGGCCAGCGTCACCGTGGATGGCAGCCACCACGTGACCAGCATGAACATCACCAACGGCACCGCGGGCGTCGACCAGAGCGTGGCGCGCGGCGACACCGTCACCAAATACTTCCAGACCGGCGGCACCTGGAAGCGCGACCGGCTGTCGGCCGAGTACCTGATCGGCGACGCCAGGTCGAGCTACTCGTCCGAAAGCTTCCGCACCTCGCTCAGCGCCAGGTACGGGTCAGCGACGATGAGCGTGCAGCCGAACGGTCTGTGGGCCTATACCTTCCCGCAGGGCTCGACCTTCAACCTGGACAACCCGGCCGGCTACGTGACGCTGGCGCAGCCGGACCGGTCGTCGGCCGTCACCGGCGGCGGCACCAACGTCAACAACATACCGGCCTATACCCAGGCCCAGCAGCCGCTGCTGACCAACTCGCAGCCGCAACTGACCTACGATCCGCGCAAGACCGAGACCCGGGAGCGCACCGCCAAGCTGGACCTGACTTACGCGGCGCCGGACAGCATCCCGTTCTTCACCCGCTTCAAGACCGGCTTCAACCTGCGCGACACCAAGTACGACACCCTTGGCGGCGGCGGCTACCAGGTCAGCACCAACCCGATCGTCTGGGCCAATACGGCGCTGGTGCGCAGCAACCTGGTGGGCTGCCAGGACACCGCGGGTTCCCTGGGAGTGGGCGGCAACCGGTGCCAGTACGGCTACGTGACGAGCAACGTCTACGCCAGCCAGCAATCGGGCACGGTGACCGTGACGCCGGCGCAACTGCAGGACATCATCGGCCAGTCGCTGGCGGGCAACGTCACGAATACCAGCTTCTTCAACGGTGCCAGCGGCCAGTTCGGCGGCGCGGTGACCAACTGGCCGAACATCGACGTACGCAAACTGTTCGAGCTGTCCGGCGCGCCGAACATGAACATGGACTGCCTGGTCTCCTGCCTCGGCACCGACGGCAAGACCTACGACCAGCCGGTCACGCGCATGAGCGAACGCTCCCAGGCGCTCTACGTCATGGGCGACTTCAACATCGACCACATCCCGTTCACCACCCGTTCGCTGCCGTTCGGCTGGGAGCTCGAAGGCAACATGGGCTACCGCTACATCCGCACCAAGATCCATGGCGTCGGCAACATGCAGTTCGAGTCGATCACGCGCACCGCCAACTTCGATCCGGCCAGCCCGAACGCGCCCGGCGGCACCAACACCGTGACGGTGGCGACCAACACCGCGGTGGACGCCACCACGCACGACTTCCTGCCGATCTATAACCTCGCCCTGTGGGCGATCCCGGACCAGCTGGTGCTGCGCTACAACCGCGCCCGCACCGTGGCCAGGCCGCCGGTCACCTACCTGCTGCCGGCGGGCCTGTGCCGCTACGACGAGCGCGTCGACGCCGCCGGCAGCCAGACCTGCACCAAGACCGTCGGCAACCCGGCCCTGCTGGCGCAGAAGAACCTGAACCAGAACCTGAGCGCGGAGTACTATCCGAACAAGGACACGATGTTCTCGCTGGCCTACTTCAAGCAGAAGGGCGTGGTCGGCCCGGCGCTGGTCCAGACCGTCAACGGCACCCTGGGCCTGGCGCTGGTCGACCCGACCACCGGCCGCTCGCTGGCCGAGCTGCCGTTCTCGTTCCCGACCTACGAGAACGGCGTGCCGACCACGCGCACCGGCTGGGAGTTCGGCACCAAGACCGCCTTCACCTTCCTGCCATGGCGCCTGCGCTATCTCGGCTTCGACGCCAACTACACCAGGCTCGGTTCTGTCACCTCGACCCAGAACATCGTCGACCTGCTGACCGGCACGCCGATGCCGCCGCTGCGCGAATCGAAGTTCCAGTACAACTGGGCGCTCTGGTATGACGACGGCCGCCTGTCGGCGCGGGTTGCGGTGCAGGGCGTGGCCAGCTACTTCAACAACATCTCCGGCAGCTCGAGCAACTACCTGAACAACTACCCGAACGCCAGCGGCAACGCCCGGCCGCCGGCGTACAACCCGGGTTCGCCGAACTTCAAGGACGCGACGCGCTACATCGACGCCAAGATCCAGTACCGGATCACGCCGAACATCGATGTCTTCGTCGAAGGCCGCAACCTGGGGAACCAGGCGACCAGCACCAGCCAGGGGGCCTACGTGCCGTTCTCCGACGGGACGCCGAGCATCCTGGATTACACCTACTCGGGCCGCCGCATCATGGCGGGCGCGAACTTCCGCTTCGGCGGTTGATGGGGAGGCGCGGTCCGGGAACGGGCCGCGTCGGCACGAAAAACCGATATGCATCTGCGTTATCGGTCGTTCAGTTTTGTAGCGAACGCGGTTAAGGTGGGTTTCCCATCGTTGATCGGACCTGCCATGACCGCTACTCTCACCGATAGCCGCGCCGCCAGCCGCGCCGCGGTCCCCTGTCGACACCCTGCCGACCTGCCGGCGCCGCCGGCGCTTCCGATCTACCTCGATTACGCTGCGACGACGCCAGTCGATCCGCGTGTCGCGCAATCCATGCTGGTGTACATGACCGAAAAATTCGGCAACCCGGCCAGCACCTCGCACGCCTTCGGCCACGACGCCGCGCATGCCGTCGAACGCGCGCGGGCGCAGGTCGCGGCGCTGGTCGGCGCGTCCGCCCGCGACATCGTCTGGACTTCCGGCGCCACCGAATCGAACAACCTCGCACTGAAAGGCGCGGCGCACGCCAACCGCGCCAGGGGCCGGCACCTGATCACCATGACCACCGAGCACAAGGCGGTGCTGGACACGATGCGCCGCCTGGAAGGCGAAGGCTACGAAGTCAGCTACCTGGAACCGCAGGCAAACGGTTTGCTCGACCTGGCCGCCTTCGAGGCGGCGCTGCGGCCCGATACCATCCTGGCGTCGGTCATGATGGTCAACAACGAGATCGGCGTGATCCAGCCGATCGGCGAACTGGGACGCATCTGCCGCGCCCGCGGCGTGCTGCTGCACGTCGATGCGGCGCAGGCGGCGGGCAAGCTGGCGATCGACGTCGAACGCCTGCAGGTCGATCTGCTGTCGCTGAGCGCGCACAAGTTGTACGGACCGAAGGGCGTCGGCGCCCTGTACGTGCGCAGCGACCCGCGCGTGGCCATCGAGGCGCAGATGGACGGCGGCGGACACGAACAGGGCCGGCGCTCCGGCACCCTGCCCAGCCACCAGATCGTCGGCATGGGCGAAGCCTGCGAGCTGGCGCGCCTGGACCTGCCCGGTGAATCGTCACGCATCGCCGCCCTGCAGGCGCGCCTGCGCAGCGGCCTGGCTGCCCTGCCCGGCGTGCGCTTCAATGGCGACCTGGAGCAGCGCATCGCGCACACCCTGAACGTCAGCTTCGAAGGTGTCGATGCGCTGGCCGACAGGCTGCCCGGCATTGCCGTCTCGGCCGGATCGGCCTGCAATTCGGCCAGCGCCGCGCCCTCGTACGTGCTGCGCGCGATCGGCCTGGGCGAGGCGCTGGCGCGCGGTGCGATGCGCATTTCACTGGGGCGGTATACCAGCGCCGCCGACGTCGACTATCTGCTGCGCCAGTTGCGCCTGGCGCTGGGTGTGGCGGGCGCGCCGGCGCAGCGTTGAGCGCACTCGCCTTCTCCACTCCCCCTCGTTGTCCACCCGGGCGCCGGATCCCGGCCGGCACCACCTCAGCTCGTTAAGCGCGTCAGCGAACCGATCTTTCCCGCCAAATCATCGACAGTGTTTAGCCATACCGTGCAAACAACGTACGGTGAAATTGTACTTACATCGTGAAACATTTTGTAGCCTTCCTTACCGAAACGCTTCACCTGTCAGCCCCGCCTGGCGGTGTAATAGCCACATCGGTACTCGCTTACCATCCCACAAGGAGAATGACATGAAAACCAGGTTGATCGCATCCACCCTGATCGCTTTGACGATGGCCACCAGCGGCAGCGCGTTCGCCCAGCGCGGCGACCATGGCAACGACCGCGGCAACGACCATGACAGGGGCCGCAACGACAACGCCCAGCAGTATCACCGCGACGACAAGCGCGGCGGCGGTCCGAAGCACGACCTGCGCCGCGGCCAGCGCCTGAGCAAGGAATACCGCGACAATCGCTACGTCGTCAACGACTGGCGCGCCCGGCACCTGAGCGCCCCGCCGAAGGGCCACCACTGGGTCCGCGCCGGCAACGACTACGTGCTGGCCGCCATCGCCACCGGCGTGATTGCCCAGGTCCTGCTGCATAACTAATACATTGCAAATCAGCCTTGACGACGAAGCCGCGCTGCCGGAAGGTGGCGCGGCTTCGTCGTTGGCGCCCTATCTTCACCTCAGCCTGCAAGCCGGCAGTTTCATGACGATTTGTTTGTCAGTTAGTTGCGTTCTATTCGGATCGGCCGCAACGCGCCAGGTGACCTTGTAACCGCCAGTCTCGTGCGCGCTCGCCTGCGGCGGCTGCGCCACCCAAATACTCATCCGCTTGACTATTTACAAGCAGAAAACTTATCGCTCCTGAATGCACTTAATATATAAAAACCCAAAAAAGTCGTGTATTCACATAAGAATGGAGAGCGCGGATGAGACAGGTAACGCACACAACGCCGGATATGCCACGGTTCCCACTGCGGCTGGTGACCCTTGGCGTCCTTGCCCTGCTCGGGGCAACCCAGGCCCAGGCGCAAACCCAGCCGGACAACGGCAACGGCAACGCCAACGCCAACAGCAACGTCAATGCCACCAACACGGTGATCGTCAGCGGCTTCCGGGAAAGCCTGAACAACGCGCTGAACATCAAGAAGAATTCCGATGGCATCATCGACATCATCAAGGCCGAGGATGTCTCGAAATTCCCGGATGCGAACCTGGCCGAATCCATGCAGCGCGTGCCAGGCGTATCGGTGGCGCAGGGTGACGGTGGCGAAGGCAAGCAGATCACGGTGCGCGGCCTGAACGCCGGCTTCACGCGCGTGCGCATCAACGGCATCGAAGGCAGCAGCGCCACCGGCGCCTCTGACATCAACGGCAGCACCAACCGCGGCCGGGCGTTCGACTTCAGCGTCTTCGCCGCCGAACTGTTCAACAGCCTGGCCGTGCGCAAGACCGCCGACGCCAGCGTGGAAGAAGGCTCGCTGGGCGCCACCGTCGATTTGCGCACGGCCCGGCCCTTCGATTTCAAGGGCGAGACCGCCAGCATCGGCGTGCAGGGCTTGTACAACACGATTTCGCGCAAGACCCAGCCGCGCGTCACGGGCCTGTACACGAACCGCTGGGACACCCCGATCGGCAAGGTCGGCGCCCTGGTGTCGCTGGCCTACGCCAAGCGCAGCGCCATCGAGGACGGCTACGAAGCGGTGTCGAATCCCGCCGCCAGCGTCAACGGCGGCTTCTGCTCACCGATCGGGGCGGCGGTGCAGGTCCCGGCCAACAACGCCACCAAGGGCATCGACGCCCGCAACTGCGGCGTCGGGGTGCCGCGCTCGGGCAACCTGGCCGCCTACAACGAGGTGATGGGCCGCACCGACGATTTCGGCGGCACCGTGGCGGTGCCGCCGCCGGGCTCGGGCTCCTTCCACCCGCGCATCCCGCGCTACCGCCGCTCCCAGACCGATTACGAGCGCGTCGGGCTCACCAGCACGCTGCAATGGCGCCCCGACCGCGCCACCGAGCTCAATCTCGACATCCTCGGCGGCCGCTACAAGAACCAGCGCTACGACAACTACATCGAGGCGGTCTCCTTCGGCCGCGACATGACCGAGAACGGCAAGGGCCAGACCTCGATCGTGGACGCCCGCTTCGACGACAAGGGCGCCTGGACCTACGGCAAATTCAACGGCGTCGACGTGCGCAGCGAAGGCCTGGTCGACGTCTACACCACGCTGTTCCGCCAGGGCGTGCTGTCGGCCCGGCGCGACGTGACGGACAAGCTGGTCGTCGATGCGATGCTGGGCGTGTCGGATTCGCGCCTGAACAACCCGATGCGCGCCACCGTGCAGATCGACGCGCCCAACGTCAACGGCTTCGAATGGGATTTCACCCGACCCGGCATCCCGTACCTGAATTTCGGCATGGACATCGCCAACCCGAACAACTTCTCGTTCGGTCCGCAGGAGCGCAACGGTACCGTGCACGGCAACTTCGTCGGGCGCTACCTGAAAACCACCAACAAGCTGACCACCGCGTCCGCCAACGCCGCCTACGAGGTGAACGAGCACCTGACGCTGCGCACCGGGCTGTCGCAGCGCAAGAACACCTGGACCAACTACGAGGTGGCCTCGGGCGGCATCCCGACCCTGGGCCTCCCGGCCGGCACCAACCTGGCCGACCTGACGCGCCAGATCACCGACTTCGGCCGCACCTTCAGCGGCAACGGCGTCCCGAGCTCGTGGGCGGCGATCGACCTGGACAAGTTCCGCAGCGTCTACGACATCGAATGCCACTGCGCCGCCGTGCCGCTGTCCGAATACCAGCTGGGGAACCAGACCAGTCGCCAGGTCGAGGAAAAGATCAATGCGGGCTTCCTGGCCGGTGACTTCAAGACCAGCGTCTGGGGCCTGCCGCTGCGCGGCAACCTGGGCGTGCGCGTGGCCGACACCACCACCACGGCCATGCAGCTGATCAAGGACCCGGCGGGTGCGCTGGTGCCGCGCGTGGTCGACCACAAGTACCGTGACTGGCTGCCCGCCTTCAACGTGACGGCGACGCTGCCGCGCGACCTCCTGGTGCGCTTCTCGGCCGGCAAGACGCTGTCGCGCGCCGAGTACGTGGACCTGTCGCCGTCGGCATCGATCAACGTGTCCAGCCAGTCGGTCTCGGTCGGCAACCCGACGCTCGATCCGATCCGCGCGAATACCATGGACCTGCAGGCCGAATGGTATTACGCCAAGAATGCGATGGTCTCGCTCGGCGTCTTCCACAAGGACATCAAGACCTTCATCCAGCGCACCAGCGAGCTGATGCCGTATTCGGAACTGGGCCTGTCGAATTCCTACCTGACCGCGGCCGGCTGCTCGATCACCGGCGGCATCCCGGCCTGCCTGACGCAGCCGAACACCGAAGTCAGCGTCAGCCGCATGGTCAACACCCGGGGCGGCCCGCTGGACGGCGTGGAATTCAACTGGCAGCTGCCGTTCACCTTCCTGCCCGGCGCATGGAGCAACTTCGGCGCGCTGGCCAACTACACGCACGTCAAGTCGCGCATCACCTACATCACGCGCGTGGACAATCCGAAGACCCCGGCCAACGAGCAGTTGACAGAAGTGGCGAACTTCGTCGGCCTGTCACCGGACGCCTATAACCTGACCGTGTACTACGAGGACACCAAGTTCAGCGCGCGCGTGTCGGTCGCCCATCGTTCCTCGTTCAACCGCGACGTGCTGCGTAATTCGGACGGCAGCGACCACTCGTTCGCCGACGCCTCCACCACGGTCGGTTTCTCGATGTCGTATAACTTCACGCCGCAGTTGCGCCTGTCGTTGGAAGGCCAGAACCTCACGGAGGAGCCGCTGCGCTATGGCAAGGACACCGAGCGCAACGATACCCTGCTGTACAACGAGCGCGGGCGTACTTTCATGCTGGGGCTGAACTACAAGTTCTGATCCGCTCGGTTTGCTCCTCTCAGCCGGCGAGTCTCAGCTCGCCGGCAATCCGGTCGCGCAGCACATATTTCTGTATCTTGCCCGTCACGGTCATCGGAAATGCCGACACGAAGCGGACATACCGCGGGATCTTGTAATGCGCGATCTGCCCCCGGCAGAACTCCCGGATCTCGTCGGCCGTGGCGTCCTGCCCGGGCCGCAGGATGATGCAGGCGCACAGCTCTTCCCCGAATTTCGGGTCCGGTACGCCGATGCACTGCACGTCCATGATCTTGGGATGGCGGTACAAAAATTCCTCGATCTCGCGCGGGTAGATGTTTTCGCCGCCGCGGATCACCATGTCCTTCGAGCGCCCCACAATGGTCGCAAAACCGTTTTCGTCGATGACCGCCAGGTCGCCCGTATGCATCCAGCGCGCGGCATCGATGGTGGCGCGCGTCTTGTCCTCGTCGCCCCAGTAGCCGAGCATGACCGAATAGCCGCGCGTCAGCAGTTCACCCTTCACGCCGCGCGGCACGATGTGGCCATCGGTATCGACGATCTTGACTTCGAGGTGGGGATGCACGCGGCCGATGGTGGACACGCGCAATTCGACCGGATCGTCGACCGAACTCTGGAACGACACCGGCGACGTTTCCGTCATCCCGTAGGCGATCGTGATCTCGCCCATGTGCATCTGGCTGATCACGCGGCTCATCACCTCGGCCGGGCACGGGGAGCCGGCCATGATGCCGGTGCGTAGTGTCGACAGGTCGTAGCGCGCGAAATCCGGGTGGTCGAGGATGGCAATGAACATGGTCGGCACCCCATGCAGGCCGGTGCAGCGTTCCGCCTGCACTGTGCCCAGCACCGCCTTCGGATCGAAGCCCTCGCCCGGGAAGACCATGGTCGCGCCGTGCGTGACGCAGGCCAGGTTGCCGAGCACCATGCCGAAACAGTGGTACAGGGGCACGGGAATGCACAGGCGGTCGCGCATGGTCAGCTTCATCGCCTCGCCAATGAAGAAGCCATTATTCAGGATGTTGTGGTGGCTCAGCGTGGCGCCCTTCGGCGCGCCGGTCGTGCCGGAAGTGAACTGGATGTTGACCGGATCGTCGAACTGCACGCTGTCCTGCACCCTGGCCAGGGCTGCCAGCGCCTCTGCACGGGGTGGCGCCAGCAGGACGTCGAAGTTGAGCATGCCGGGTGTTTGTTCGGTGCCCAGGCGCACCACGTGGCGCAGCTGCGGCAGCCGCGCCGCCTGCAGCGCACCGGGCAGGCAATGCTGGAGTTCCGGCGCGACTTCCTGGACCATGCCGATGTAGTCGCTGGACTTGAAGCTGGGCGCCAGGATCAGGGCGCTGCACTGCACCTTGTCGAGCACGTACTCGAGTTCGACGCGGCGGTAGGCCGGATTGATGTTCACCATGACCAGGCCGGCGCGGGCGGTCGCGAACTGCACCAGCACCCACTCGGCGCAGTTCTGGGCCCAGATCCCGACGCGCTCGCCCGGCTGCAGGCCCAGCCCGAGGAGACCGGCGGCCAGCCGGGTGACGCGTTCGTCGAATTCGCGGTAGGTCCAGCGGATGCCCTGGTGCCGCACGACCAGCGCATCGTTGTCGCCGAAGCGCGCGGCGACCGACGCCAGGTGCACCCCGATCGATTCCCCGATCAAGGGCACGTCGTGTGCCCCGTGGACGTAGCTCAAGCTCTGCTGCATGGTCGTCTCCTCGCAGTTATTCATGTCTTGTGATGCACAACGCATTGGAATCTCTCACCGTATTGATCGGATGAATGGACCAGTTTGTGCAGTATGCCCGCTAGGATATGTCACATTGTCGAGCACTTGCCAGTCAAGCGTGCGACGCCTGCCCAACATCGTGACGCCAGCCTGCCATGACTGAATGTAACCGCCGCGCCTTCCTCCAGCAATCCCTACTCCTCGCCGCCGGCACGCTGGGCGCCGGCGTCCACGCCGCCACGGAACCGTCACCGGTCGCCACTACCCGCCACGGACGGATCCGCGGCTATCGCGACAACGGCGTCAACGTGTTCAAGGGCGTGCGCTATGGCGCCGACACCGCGCCGCGGCGCTTCATGGCGCCCCTGCCGCCGCACCCCTGGGACGGCGTGCGCGACGCGCTCGGGCACGGCCCGTCGAGCCCCCAGTCCAGCCGCGAAGACGCGCTCAGCGAGGACTGCCTGTTCCTGAACGTCTACACCCCTGCCCTGCGCGACCGCGCCCGGCGTCCGGTCATGTTCTACATCCACGGCGGCGCCTACAACAACGGTTCGGGCTCGAGCCCGCTGTACGACGGCGTGCGCCTGTGCCGCCGCGGCGACGTGGTGGTGGTGACGGTGAACCACCGCCTCAACGCCTTCGGCTACCTGTATTTGGCGCGCCTTGGTAGTACGGCATCTGCGAACCTCTACCTTGACTCGGGCAATGCCGGCCAGCTCGACCTGATCCTGGCGCTGCGCTGGGTGCGCGACAACATCGCCGAATTCGGCGGCGATCCGGACAACGTGACCGTGTTCGGCCAGTCCGGCGGCGGCGCCAAGATCGCCACCCTAATGGCCATGCCGGCGGCCAGCGGCCTGTTCCACCGCGCCGCCACCATGAGCGGCCAGCAGGTGACTGCCAGCGGCCCCCTGAACGCCACGCTGCGCGCCCAGGCCATGCTGGACGCCCTCAGGCTGCCTTTGCTGCGCGTCGGCGAGATCGCTACCCTGCCGTACCAAAGGCTGGTCGAGGCGCTGGGCACGCGCGACCCGATCCTGCCGTTCGGCGGCGTCTCGTTCGCGCCGGTGCTGGACGAGCGCAACCTGCCGCGCCACCCGTTCTATCCGGACGCACCGGGCCAGTCCGCCCACATCCCGATGATGATCGGGAACACGCACGACGAAACGCGCGCCTTCCTGGGCGGCGATCCGGCCAACTTCACCCTGAGCTGGGACCAGTTGCCGGCCAAGCTGGCGCCCAACATGCGCGTCGACATCGAGCCCGAGACGGTGATCGCGGCCTACCGCAAGCTGTACCCGGGCTTGAGCGCCAGCGACCTGCTTTTCAAGATCACCACTGCCTCGCGCTCCTGGCGCGGCGCCATCATCGAAGCCGAGGAGCGCGCCAAAGCCGGCACGCCCGCCTTCGTCTACCAGCTGGACTGGGCCACGCCGAAGGACGGCGGCAAGTTCGGCGCGCCGCACGCGTCGGACATCCAGCTGGTGTTCGACAACATCGCCAAGCCCGGCGCCACGGCCATCGGCCCGCAGGCGCAGGCCATGGCCGACATGATGAGCGAAGCCTTCATCGCCTTTGCCCGGAGCGGCGTGCCGGCGGCCAGGCAGCTGCCGCGCTGGGAACCCTACGACCTGGCGCGGCGCCAGACCATGATCTTCGATGTCCCGGCGCGCATGGAGGACGACCCGCGCGGGGCCGAACGGCGGCTGTTTGCCAAGGTTCCCTTCGTCCAGGCCGGCACCTAGGCACGCTTGGTCCGCTCATTTTCCGCACTACATAAAACCAAATAAAAACAGGAGACGACAATGAAACATGCTGTACGCATGGCGCTGCTGGCCATGGCCGGCTGCTGCCTGCACGCCCATGCCGCCGAGCCTTTCACCGAAGTGCGCGAGATGTCGCGCGCGGCCATCGACGTCAGGGGCTGGGCCGACACCAAGGGCGGCGCCGGCGGCCGGATCGTCCGGGTGACCAATCTGAACGCGTCGGGCGAAGGCTCGTTCGCCGCCGCAGTGGCTGAAACCGGTCCGCGCATCGTGGTGTTCGAAGTGGGCGGCGTGATCGACCTGCAGGGTGCGAGCATCCGCATCAAGGAACCGCACCTGACGATCGCCGGCCAGACCGCGCCCGATCCCGGCATCACCTTCATCCGCGGCGAATTCGGCGTCGCCACGCACGACGTGATCGTCCAGCACATCGCGGTGCGGCCGGGCGAATCCGGCCGCGCGAAAAAGAGCGGCTGGGAAGCCGATGGCCTGTCCACCAGCGCGGCCGACAACGTCATCGTCGACCATTGCAGCTTCAGCTGGGCCACCGACGAAAATCTGTCGGCGTCCGGCCCGCGCTTCAATGGCGCCACCGTCGAGGACTGGCGCCAGGCGACCTCGCGCCGCATCACCTTCAGCCACAACATCGTGGCCGAAGGGCTGCGCGATTCGACCCACAAGAAAGGCGAGCATTCGAAGGGCTCGCTGGTCCACGACAACGCCAACCGGGTGCTCTTCTTCGGCAACCTGTACAACGCCAACCACGAGCGCAACCCGCTGATCAAGGGCGGCGCCCAGGTCGCCGTCGTGAACAACCTGATCCACGACTTCGGCGCCAAGGCCATCCACTACAACCTGATCGCCCACGAATGGGGGGTGCACGCGCCGCAGCCGGGGACCGTGACGCTGGTCGGCAACGTGGCGCGCGGCGGCGCCGACACGCTGCCGGGCGTGCCGCTGTTCAGCCTTGGCGGCGCTGGCGACGTGAACTTGTACCTGCAGGATAACCTGGCGGTGGACGCCAACGGCCAGCCGCTGCCGCAGACCGGCAGCTACACCGTGTCCGGCGCGCGCATCGTCAAGGCCGCGGCGCCCTACCTGCCGCCCGACCTGAAGCCGCTGCCGGCGGCGCGACTGGAAACCGCGATCTACATGAGCGCCGGCATGCGGCCGTGGGCGCGCGATCCGGTCGACTTCAAGATCATCTCGGACGTGGCCGAAGGGCGCGGCCACATCGTCGATTCGGAAGCGCAATCGAGCGGCTACCCGGCGCATGCGCCGACGCGGCGCGCCTTCGACCCCGCCGCGTGGAACCTGGCCGACATGTCGCCCAGGGCCGGTTGGGCCTCGCTGTTTCGCTGAAGTGGCCTGAAAACAACGCACAATTGGCTGGACCACATTTATTCTAGAAAGTTGCTCGTATTTACTTGAGATTCCGGCAATAAGGGGTTAGCTTATTTGTATTGCGTAACTACAACACCAAAGTCGATAACGACAGGAGACCCCGCATGCATCGTCACAAGCTTCCGCTCAAGCACACCCTCATCGCCGCCGCCCTGCTGGCCATCGGCGCACCCGGCCACGCGCAGGACACGCCGGGCGCCGCCCAGACCGTGGTCGTGACCGGCCTGCGCGCCTCGCTGGAAAGCGCCCTCAATGCCAAGCGCACGGAAAACAGCATCGTCGACGTGGTCAAGGCCGAGGACATCGGCAAGTTCCCGGACACCAACCTGGCCGAATCGCTGCAGCGCGTGCCCGGCGTGGCGATCGACCGCGACGCCGGCGAAGGCCGCAGCATCACGGTGCGCGGCCTCGGCGCCGACTTTACGCGGGTGCGCATCAACGGCATCGAGGGTCTGGCGACGACCGGCGGCACCGACAGCTCGGGCGGCAACAACCGCGGGCGCGGCTTCGACTTCAACGTGTTCGCCTCCGAACTGTTCAGCTCCCTCACGGTGCGCAAGAGTTCGTCGGCCGAGATCGAGGAAGGTTCGCTCGGCGCCACCGTCGACCTGCAGACCATGCGCCCCTTCGACACGCCCAAGCGCGGCTTCAATGCCACGGCCATGGCCAAGGCGCGCTACAACGACATCTCGAAGAAGACCGACCCGCGCATGGCCTTCATGCTGTCGAACACCTTCAACGACAACACGATGGGCTTCCTGATCTCGGGCGCCTTCTCCAAGCGTAACGTGCTGGAAGAAGGCTTCTCGACCGTGCGCTGGGATAACGGCCCGTCCTCCGGCGGCTGGTGCGCCCCGCTCGGCGGAAGCGTGACCTCGGCCAACTGCTCGGCGCCGGTGGCCGGCTTCCCCACCGCCACCCGACTGCCGGCCAGCGCCGCCGCCACCGCCGCCTACAATGCCGCATCCAACGCCGCCAACTTCCACCCGCGCCTGCCACGCTTCGGCCGCCTGACGCACGACCAGGACCGCATCGGCCTGACCGCCTCGTTCGAGTGGAAACCGATGCGCGGCACGCGCATCTCGCTGGACATGCTGTACGCGGACCTGTCGGCCACGCGCGAGGAAAGCTACCTGGAAGCGATCTCGTTCAGCCGCTCGGCCTCGCAGGGCGGCAAGCCGCAGACCTCGGTGGTGCAGGCGCAGTACGACGACCTGGGCCGCCTGCAGTACGGCGTCTTCAACGGCGTCGACATCCGCTCCGAGACCCGTTACGACGATCTGTCCACCAAGTTCACCCAGCCGACCCTGACGGTGGCGCACCGCATCAACGACAACCTCGACATGAACCTGCGCGTCGGCCGCGCCAAGTCGAATTTCAAGAACCCCTACCAGACCACGGTCACGCTGGACGCACCCAACGTCAACGGCTACACGATCGACTTCCGCAACAGCGACCGCCTCCCTGGCATCAGCTATCCGTTCGACCCGGCCAGCGGCGGCGCGCTGGGCATCTACGGCGTGCCGGCCGGCGCCGCCAGCGTCACCACCGTCACCCCGAGCGAGATCCGCATCCGTCCGCAAGGCTCGGTCAACCAGAACGACGTGGGCCACATCGACCTGGCCTGGCGCGCCAGCGACACCTGGACCTTCAAGGGCGGGGCCGACCTGAAGACCTACAAGTTCAAGACCTACGAGGCGCGCCGCCCGACCACCTCGGGCGAAGCCATCTACAACCTGCCGGCCGGCACCAGCCTGTCCAGCGTGACGCGCGTGCTGTCCGGCTTCGGCGAGGGCCTGGACCTGCCGGCCGGCACCGCCACCAGCTGGCTGATCCCGGACGTGCAGGCCATCACCAAGCTGTACGACGCCTACTGCAACTGCCTGAAGAGCGGCCCGGCGGGCGGTCCCGGCGACTTCACCCTGACCTCGACCACCAACGGCAATGCGCGCGGCAACAACCGCGACGTCAAGGAAGAGGACAAGGGCGTGTTCCTGCAGGCCGACTTCGACAGCGAGATGGCCGGGATTCCGCTGCGCGGCAACGTCGGCGGGCGCTACGTGAAGACCAAGCTGACGGCGCAAGGCTACCTGGCCACCGGCGGCGGCACGCTTGTTACCGCCACCAACGACTACAAGGACTTCCTGCCCTCGTTCAACGTGACCGCCAGCGTGACGCCGGACTTCCTGGTGCGCCTGGCCGCCGCCAAGGTGATGTCGCGTCCGCCGCTGGGCAACCTGAACCCGGGCGGCAGCGTGGCCACGTCCGGCTCGCTGTCGATCAACTCCGGCAACCCGACCCTGGCGCCGTTCCGCGCCAAGACCATGGACGCCTCGTTCGAGTACTACTTCAAGAACAAGGCCTTCCTCGGCCTGGGCCTGTTCCAGAAGAACATCGACAGCTACATCCAGGCGATCCGCCAGTCGCTGCCGTTCAACCAGACCGGCCTGCCCACCTCGCTGCTGCCGGCCAGCTTCAACGGCACCGAAGTGTTCGACGTCACCTCGTTCGCCAACACCCCGGGCGGCAAGCTGCGCGGCTACGAGCTGAATTACCAGCAGCCCTTCACCTTCCTGCCGGCGTGGGGCCAGAACTTCGGCCTGATCGCCAACTACACCAAGGTCAAGTCGAAGATCAACTACCTGATCTCGGGCACCTCGGCCAACAGCGCCACCGTGATGGACGACCTGGTGAACCTGTCGCCGAAATCGTGGAACACCACGTTCTACTATGACGACGGCAAGTTCAGCGCGCGCCTGACCGGCGCCTCGCGCTCCGGCTACCTGCAGGTGGTGCCGGCGCAGAACAACAACGACGTGCAGGGCAAGAACGAAACCTTCAACGTCGACCTGTCGGTGTCGTACAAGTGGAACGAGAACCTCGAATTCACCTTCGAGGGCGTGAACCTGACCAACGAGGCGAACGACCAGTTCGTGAGCCGGGCGCGCAACAGCGTGCTGGTCAACCACGTGACCGGGCGTGAATACCTGGTGGGCGCACGCTACAAGTTCTGATCGGCGCTGAGCTCAGCGCAAGCAAGTCCAAGGCGGCGCCGTGATCGGTTCAAGCGATCACGGCGCCGTTGTTTTTGCATCGGCCAAAACCGATGCCGACGACGCGTCCCGCCGGGGCCGTCCTGCCCGCATTTCACAATCGGCGCAGCACCGGCCGCGGGTGCAAAGGCGGTACTTTCAATCACCCGCAGACACAAATGACAAGCCGGTTTCTTGCGCTTTGCGTGCGCTAACGAACATTATTAGCACATCGAATTTGAAAAGCCAATTGACTTTGTTGTCATTTTTCACTACAATTGACGCCAACTTACAACAAATAACGTCAGTAAGACCTCTGCTTCATCCTGTTTCCCGTGTCATGCTTGGGAAATAATTCTTGGGCCACGCGCCCACGCCTGTAACCGTTTGACGCATTTTCGTCAACATCCCGGCGCCGTCTTGCGCGGCGCCTGCGTGGTTAAAAGTCCTGAACCCCAGCCTCTTTTAACGCGCATACGACACATATCCACGGCGTCAATCCGCCGAACCGTGTCCCGCCCTTTCCGTTGGCTGCGCGCGCTCGTGCGCCGCTGCATTGCCGACGGCTCAGGGTTCCATTGATTCCCACTGGAGCCTACGGCTGCAGGGTGTCATTCCATTCGCCAAAATCGAAGGAGAACCACTACGTGGCAAAACAAATCATTATCGACCATGTCTTCAAGGTATATGGCGATCATCCCGACGAAGCACTGGCACTGGTTCGCCAGGGCGCCAGCAAGCAGGACATCCTGGCCCGGACCGAATGCACGATCGGCGTGTTCGACGCCACCTTCACCATCGAAGCCGGCGAGATCTTCGTCATCATGGGCCTGTCCGGCTCGGGCAAGTCGACCCTGGTGCGCATGCTGAACCGCCTGGTGGAGCCGACCGCCGGCCGCATCCTGGTCGACGGCGACGACATCAACACCCTGCCCGATGCCCAGTTGCGCGCGTTGCGGCGCAAGGACATCAGCATGGTGTTCCAGTCGTTCGCGCTGCTGCCGCACGTGACCGTGCTCGACAACACCGCGTTCGGCATGGAACTGGCCGGCATTCCCAAGGCCGAGCGCCATGCGCTGGCGCGGCAGGCGCTGGAACAGGTCGGGCTGGCGGCGTATGGCGCCAGCTATCCCGATGAACTGTCCGGCGGCATGCAGCAGCGCGTGGGACTGGCGCGCGCGCTGGCGTCCGATCCGTCGATCCTGCTGATGGACGAAGCGTTTTCCGCGCTCGACCCGATCATGCGCACCGAAATGCAATCGGAACTGCTGCGCCTGCAGCAGATCAAGCGCCGCACCATCGTCTTCATTTCGCACGACCTCGATGAAGCGATGCGCATCGGCGACCGCATCGCCATTATGAAGGACGGCCACGTGGTGCAGGTCGGCACGCCGGAAGACATCCTGCGCAAGCCCGCCAACGATTACGTGCGCAACTTCGTGCGCGGCGTCGATGCGGCGGCCGTCTTCAAGGCCAGCGACATTGCCCGCAAGAGCCAGGTGGTGGTGTCGGAATCGCCGGCGCGCGGCTCGCGCGCCGCGCTGTCGATGCTGGAAGAGCAGGACCGCGCCTACGCCTACGTCGTCAATCCCAAGCGCGAATTCCTCGGCATGGTGTCGGCCGATTCCCTGCGCAGCGCCCTCGATGGCCACACCGGCCCGCTGGGCCTGGCGCATGCCTTCCTGCCGGACGTGCAGACCATCCGCGCCGACGAACCGGTTGCCGGCTTGTTCGGCCAGGTGGCGCAACTGCCGTACGCGGTGCCGGTGGTGGCCGACGACGGCAGCTTCCGCGGCGCCATCAGCAAGACCACCCTGCTGAAATTCCTCGACCGCGATACGCCCCCGATTCCCGAGCCGCAGGCACAGGCACAGAAAGGACAAGCATGAATTCGAACAGCATCACTTCAGCAGACCCGGTCGTCCAGCAAGCTTCCCAGACCAACCCATGGCTGCCGACGCCACCCGGCGACACCGCCTGGCTCGACGCGGTCCCCGCCGTCAAGCCCGAACACGCCGGCGGTGTCGACCTGGCGCACATCTTCGATGGCTCGCTGCCGCTGCAGGACTGGATCAACCAGGGCCTGGGCTGGGTGGTCGAGCATTTCCGCCCGTTCTTCCAGGCCGTGCGCGCGCCGATCGACGCCACGCTGAACGGCGCCAGCGCCGCCCTGCTGGCGGCGCCGTCGCTGGTCGTGATCGCCATCCTCGGCTTGCTGGCCTGGCAATTCACCAGCCGCGCGCTCGCCGTCGGCACCGTGCTGGCGCTGCTTGTGCTGTCGATGCTGGGCGTGTGGCCGGAAGCGATGATCACCCTGTCGCTGGTGCTGACCTCGCTGGCATTTTGCCTGGCCATCGGTTTGCCGCTGGGGATCTTCCTGGCCAGCAGCGACCGCGCGCAGAATGTCCTGCGCCCGCTGCTCGACGCCATGCAGACCACGCCGGCCTTCGTGTACCTGGTGCCGGTGGTCATGCTGTTCGGTATCGGCAATGCGCCCGGCGTGATCGTCACCATCATCTTCGCCCTGCCGCCGCTGGTGCGCCTGACCAACCTCGGCATCCGCCAGGTCCGTCCCGACCTGATCGAAGCGGCGCGCGCCTACGGCGCCTCGCCGTGGCAGCTGCTGACCCGCGTGCAGCTGCCGCTGGCGATGCCGTCGATCATGGCCGGCATCAACCAGTCGCTGATGCTGTCGCTGTCGATGGTGGTGATCGCCTCGATGATCGCGGTCGGTGGTTTGGGCCAGATGGTGTTGCGCGGTATCGGCCGCCTGGACATGGGCCTGGCCACCGTGGGCGGTCTCGGCATCGTCCTGCTGGCCATCATGCTGGACCGCCTGACCCAGGCGATGGGCCAGCCGCGCCGCGGCGTGCGCCACTGGTACCAGACCGGCCCGGTCGGATTCATCTTGCGCCTGAAAGGCGGCAACCCGGCACGCGGCGAAGCGGGCGCGCCGGCCACGCCCGCCACGCACAACAAGATTTAAACAAAGGACATCAATGCAGCATATCGAAAACTTCAACGTGACCTATAAAACGCAGCGCAGGTTCCGCTGGCTGTCGGCCCTGATGCTGGCCGCCCTCACCCTGACCACCAGCCTAGCCATGGCGCAAACGCAGGACGCCGACCTGCCCGGCAAGGGCATCAAGGTGCAGGCGCTGCAAAGCTCGCTGGCGGAAGAAGCCTTCCAGACCATGCTGGTCAGCCGCGCGCTGGAAAAGCTGGGCTACGAAATGCAGCCGATCAAGGAAGTCGCCTACCAGACCGCGCACATCGCCATCGCCAACGGCGACGCGACCTTCCTCGCGGTGCACTGGGACCCCTTGCACAAGGACTATTACGAGAATGCCGGCGGCGACGCCAAGCTGCTGCGCACCGGCGAGTACGCCGGTCCGGCCGCACAAGGCTACCTGATCGACAAGGCGACGGCCGAGAAGTACAAGATCACGAACGTCGCCCAGCTGCGCGACCCGGCCGTGGCCAAATTGTTCGACCATGACGGCGACGGCAAGGCCGACCTGACCGGTTGCGATCCGGGCTGGGGCTGCGAGGCGATGATCGAGAACCACATGGACGCCTACAAGCTGCGCCAGACGGTCAAGCACGTGCAGGGCAGCTATTCCGCCCTGATCGCCGACACGATCGGCCGCTACAAGCGCGGCGAATCGATCCTGTACTACACCTGGACGCCCTACTGGGTGAGCAGCGTGCTGGTGCCGGGCAAGGATGTGGTGTGGCTGCAGGTGCCGTTCTCGGCCAATCCGCAGAACGCCAGCACCCGCCTCGACGATGGCAGCGACTACGGATTTGCCGTCAACACCACGCGCATCGTCGTGAACCGCGCCTGGGCCGACAAGAACCCGGCCGCCGTCAAGCTGTTCGAAGTCATGCGCCTGCCGATTGCCGACATCAATGCCCAGAACGAGCGCATGCGCAGCGGCGAAGGCGCGCAGGCTGACATCGCGCGCCATACGGCGGGCTGGATCAAGTATCACCAGCAGCTGTTCGATGGCTGGATTGCGCAGGCGCGGGCGGCGGCGCGACGCTGATCCTGCTTGCGCGGGCAGCGCGGCCGCTCCCGGCCCGCTGCCGGCGGCCTTGCGAACTTATTCGCAATCCTGCTGACTAAGCTGGTGAACAATAAACGGTAGACTCGAGCAGACTCGCGCTGGCAACTTCTATCCGGAGCCTGGCAATGTCCATCACCGGCTATCTCGATTTCCATCCCACAATCGGCCCCAGGACCTACCTGCACGCATCGGCCCAGGTCATCGGCGACGTCCTCATCGGCGATGACAGTTCGGTCTGGTGCAATGCCGTCCTGCGCGGCGACGTGAACCACATCCATATCGGGCGCTGCACCAACATCCAGGACTTCACGATCGGCCACGTCTCGCACAGGAACGAGCACAATCCGCGCGGCACGCCGCTGGTCATCGGCGACCACGTCACGATCGGGCACGCGGTGGTCATGCACGGGGCCACCATCGGCAACGCGTGCCTGATCGGCATGGGTTCGATCCTGATGGACGATGTCGTCGTCGCCGACCATGTCATCGTCGGCGCCGGCAGCCTGGTCCCGCCGGGCAAGATACTGGAAGGCGGCTATTTGTACGTGGGACGACCCGTCCGCCGCATGCGTCCCCTGACGGCGGAAGAACTGGCCCACGTGCGCTACCTGGCCGAGCATTATGTGCGGCTCAAGGACAATTACCTGATGCAGGCGGTAGCGCCGGTGATTGCCGGGGTCGAGGCGCACGACGACTGAGCGGAACGCTTCGGGAGGGGCTGGTCGCTTGTTCTTGTTCGAACGCAGCCAGGTTACGCGGCCGGGGCACTCCTGGGCACCGGTTTTCAGCGCCGCCAGGGCCAGCGCCAGCGCAGCCGGCCATCCGCATACGCCAGCGCCGCCTTGATCTCGATACGCCACGTCGTGCCTGCACCCGGCGCCGTGCGCAGGCGGGCATCGGCATGGATGAGCCGGGCGCGCTCCTCGATGCCGCGCAGGCCCCAGTGGCCGGGCTTTTCCCTGACGCCGGCGTCGATGCCGCGGCCATCGTCGCGTACGGTCAGCACCAGGGCACCGGCGCCATACTCGACGATCACGTCGTGCTGCCCCGCCCCCGCATGACGGAAGGCGTTGCGCAAGGCTTCACGGCCGATGGCGCACAACTCCTGCCCGACGACCGGGTGCAGCGCCCGCACCCGTCCCTCGCAGCGCAGCGTGAAACGCTGGCCCGGCGCGGCGTCCTGCTCGCCCGCCATGCGCAGGCAGTCGTGCAGGGAAGGCTCATGGGGTGCGCTGGCGCGCAAGCTTGCGACCTTGTCGCGGCCTTCCTCGATGGCGGCCTTGGCGTCGCGCAGGGCACGCCTGAGCGTATCCCCCAGCGGGGCTTCGGATTCGGGCAGCATCGTCGTCACCTTCAGCACGAAGGCCTGGAAGGTCTGCAGCACGGTGTCGTGCAAATCGCGCGCGATGCGTTCGCGCTCTTCCATCTGCGCGCGCAGGCGCTCAGTCAGGGTCCGGGTCAGGAAGCGCAGGCGCACGCGGTAGCCGAGCCAGAGCAGCAGCAGGCCGGCCAGGCCGCACGCCAGCTTGAACCAGGCGGTCTGCACCAGGGTCGGCGCCACGCGCAGGCTGAGCGTCCGTTCGCGTTCGCTCCACACGCCGTCCCCGTTCATGGCGCGCACCCGGAAACGATAATCGCCTGGCGCGAGGCCCGTATAGGTGGCGCTGCGTTCGGGGCCGCTCTGCCAGGCATGGTCCACGCCGTCGAGCCGGTAGCTGAACACGATGCGTTCGGGCCGGCTCAGCGCAGGCGCCGTGAAGTCGAAGCGCAGGCGCGTGGTGCCGGCATGGATGTGCAGCGGTCCCGCCGGCGGCGTCAGCGGATACGCGACCTCATCCCCGGTCACCGCCAGCAGCGCCGGCTGCGGCGCCAGCGGACTGGCTTCGCGCCGCGACGGATCGACCTCGACGATGCCATCGGTGGTCGTCACCCACAGGCGGCCATCCACCATCCTCAGCGACGGCACGTCCGCGGCAGTGCCCGTATAGCCGTCGCGCGCGTCCAGCAATTCATAACGCAGCGGCGCACCGCCATCCACGGCCCGGCGCCAGTCGCTCTCCTCGACACGCAGCAGGCCGGCATCACCGTTCAGCCAGCGGGAGCCATCGGCGGCCACGAAAAAGCCGGTGACACGGCGCAGCACGTCGTCGCGCTGCGCGCGCAGGCGCCGGAACCGCCCTTCGTGCAGCACGGCCGCCCCCGCCTCGCCGCCGACGAACAGTTCGGGCGCCGTGGACACGCACGTCACCTGGCCGATCCCTTTCAACGCGGCCTGGTCGTATCCGGTGCGCAAGCGCCCACCCTCGAACAGCACCAGGCGCCCATCGGCCAGTCCGCGCCACATCTGGCCGCGCCGGCCCGGTGCGCTGAAAACGAACTCGGCCGAAGGCAAATCACCGATCCTCTTCCAGCCGTGGCCGTCCCGGAGCTGGACCGGAACGTTGAATCCGCCGAGCCAGACGCGCTCGCCGTCACCGCGTGCCCAGGCGACAGGCGGCATCGGTCCCGGCAGGTCGATATGGGTCTCGACGCCGGCGCGCCGCACGACGATGCCGTCGTCCCTGAGCAGCACGACCGTGCCGTCCGGCGCGAGCGTGGCGCCCCGATACTTTCCCGGCAAATCCGCGAGGCGGCGCGCGGCCGGATCGTAGCGCCATCCGCGCATCTCCTGGGGCGCGACGATCCACACGCTGCCGTCATGGTCGGGCGCGACATGGAAATCCCCCTTGATGGCCGGCAGCCGTACGGGCCGCAAGGTGTTCCGGCGAAAGCGTTCGATGCCGGTCGGCGAACCGAGCCAGATGTCGCCTTCGCGGTCTTCGAAAACGACGCGCGGGGCCAGCGAGCTCAATTGGCCGGGCTGGTCGAGCCGGCTGGTCGTGGCCGCCGCCACGTCGATGTAGCTGCCGGCGCCGGAACCAGCGAACGCGGCCAGGCAGACGCCGGTCGGGCAGCGCAGCGCCCACAGGTTGCCGGCACGGTCGAAGATGGCGCTGCTGCCCGCGCTCTGGCCGGGGTCGCCCGGCAGCCTGGCAACCCCGGGTGCCGGCGACGATACCAGCGCGAGGTGGCCATCCCCGCCGGTCCAGAGCCGGCCGTCCGGCGAGGTCTTGAAACCCATCAGTTTTTCGGACAGCGCGATATCCGACGCCGGCATGGGAACGGGGACGCAGCGGCGGGCGGCCCGGTCGTAGCGGAACAGGTGGCGGTCGCTGGCGGCCCACAACTGTCCGCCCCGGTCGAGCGCGACCGTCAACGAGACGTCGGGACATCCTTCAGCCGGTCCCGGCGCCGACCAGCGTCCATGCTCCAGGCGCCGCAAGCCGAACGACGTGCCGACCCAGAGCGAGCCGTCGCCATCGCGCACCACGTCATTGGTGCCCTTGACCGGACCATCCGGCGTGGCGGGCGCGAGGTGCTCGAGCCGGCCGTCCGCGTGCAGCACGCTCAGGCCGGCGGCCTCGTAGCCGATGTACAAATCGCCGTCGGGCTGGGCCGCCAGCTTCCAGATCCGGGGGCTCAGCAGGCGCGCGCCGTTGGTCGCGGCGAAGGGGTGGAAATGCATGCCGTCGAAGCGGTACAGGCCGTTTGGCGTGCCCAGCCAGAGCCAGCCGTCGGGGGTCTGGGCCATGCGGGAGACGTGTACCGGGGCGCCGTCGTTGGCGCTCCAGACGGTGCGATTGTAGTCGGCCAGAACTGGGGCTTGGGTTTGGGCGCAAGCGGCATTGCTCAACGCGATGGCAAGCAGCGCGCTGCACAGTCGTCGCATCCGGGTCATCATTGTCGCTGCCCCTATTGCTAGGGTCCGGTTTATTTATTCATAAAGTATTTCCGAGAGTCTATAGAAAAAGTATTGTTAGGAAAAGAAGGGCTTTGTTGCGTACGCCAGGCCATGGGGATCACGCAAAGCCTGCTGCATATGGCTGGGCTCGACTGGCCGGTGCCGGACTACGTCACGGTCAGCCGGCGCGGATTAGCGCCGCCAATGGCGCAAGGTGCATCTCGGGATTGACGCGTCCACGCTCGAGACCTTGTTGAAACCAAGATGCGCTGCTTCAAGCTGCTGGGTGAACGTGTCATGGCACGTGACTTCGACCGTCGGGTCGCCTCAACAAACGCGTGAGCGGTTCAGCTTCTACTTCCCGTCATAAGCGATACGCCAGACACGTCCTCCATAATCGTCGGACACGAGCATCGAACCGTCTGCCAGTATCGCGACGTCGGCGGGCCTGCCCACCACGGCCTCGCCGCGCAGGAAGCCTTCCAGGAACGGCGTGTCGCTGACCACCTTGTCGCCGTACAGCGTAATCAGCGCAACGCGGTAGCCGATCCGGTTCGGACGGTTCCACGAGCCGTGCTCGGCGACGAACAAGTTGCCCTGGTAGGCACGGGGAAACTGGGTGCCCGTATAGAAGGCCAGACCCAGTGGCGCCACATGCGGTCCGAGCTTGGCTGCCGGCGGCACGAATTCGTCGCAGCTACGGCCATTCGCGAACGCCGGATCCGGCACCGCGCCGCCGTGGCAGTAGGGGAAGCCGAAATGCAGGCCGGCCTTGGGTGCGACATTCAGTTCGCACGACGGCCCGTTTTCACCCAGGTTGTCGGGGCCGTTATCGGTGAACCACAAGGCCCTGGTGTCAGGATGAAAGGCAAAGCCCACCGTGTTACGGATGCCGCGCGCGTACTCCTCGAAATGGCTGCCGTCCGGGTCCATCCGCCAGATCTTGGCGTGCGGCGCGTTCTCCTTGTCGCAGGTGTTGCAAGGCGCCCCGACTGGCAGGTACAGCTTGCCGTCCGGGCCGAGCTTGATGACCTTCTCGCCATGCGCCTTGTCGTTGGGGATATCCGCCTTCACGATGGTGAACGAGGGCTTGCTGGCATAGCGCTTGTCGATGTCGTCGAACCGGATCACGCGGCTGATTTCGGCCACATACAGCGCGCCCTTGACCAGGGTAAGGCCAATGGGCGCTTCCAGTTTCTCGGCGATCACGACCACGCTGGCCGTGGTCCTGTCCTTGCCTGGCACGAGCGCATAGACCTTGCCGGCCGCGCGTGACCCGACGTAGACGATGCCGCTCTCGGACACCGCCAGCGCACGCGCCGCAGGTACGCCGTCCGCATACACGCTGATGTGGAAACCCGCGGGGAGCTTGAAGCCACTGAGGTCAGGGACGGGGGTGACTTGCGAAACGCCGTTACGCGCGGCAGGTATGACGTTGGCATACGTGGCGACATAATCCGCAAGCGCTTCGATTTCTGCCGTTTTCAGGGTAGACGACCAGCTTGGCATGCCTTTTTCTGGTACACCATTGGCAATCACTTTCTGCAGATTGGCCTTGGTCGGCTCACCGTGCAACCACTTGTGCTTGAGCAGGGTCGGCCCGACGCTGCCTTCCATGTTCGCACCATGGCATACGGCACAGTTGTTTTGGTAGAGCTGTTGCGCTACCTGATCCGGCGCGGCACAAGCGACCGAGGCATTCAGGGCAATGCCCAGCAGAGCGGCAAAGTGCAGAATGAATTTCATATTATCTTTGTGTCGTTACTGGTCATAGCTGTGATAGAAAGGCTTGTAGACATTGGTTGCCGGCCCTGGACGGCCAAACCAGCGTGTAAGCTCGGCTGGCCACGCCGTCCCCAAAGGCACGAAGGTAAAGCTGCCGGCAATGCGCGGTGTCTTGTCGAGGCGAACGGTGGCTTCAGGTGAAGTCCCCTTGTTACCCAAACCGCCGATAACGGCGTTATGACTGAGGAATGTGAGATCGCCCTGCCGTTCGACCGCCACATCGGCCGGTGACATGGTCATCGCAAACCCGGCGCCATCGGGAGCGGTCAACAGCGCCACTTCGGTCTCGCGCCGATTGCCCCTGAAACGCAGGTCCGTTCCGTTCAGGTGATACACGCCGAACTCATTGAGCCTGTCCTTGCCCGGATACCCGGCATAGGGCCCCTGTCCTATCCAGTGCAATTCGCTCGAACCAGGCGGCGCGACCATTGACAGGCCCGCTTCGGACAGCATGCCCACGGCGTTGACCGGCGCGAAGTCGTAACTGACGGCGATCGCGCCACTGGCATCGATCGCGAGCTGGTAGCCACCTGCCAGCCCAGCCTGACCACTACCCGCTTTCCCTGCCGCTGCAGCATCCGCACCAGGCATCAGATCGTCGAACCCGGTCTTCGGTGCCTGCCTTTGCGCAGTGTCTTGAGAGCTGTCTGCTAGCAGATAACTGCCCGATACACCAACGCGCACTTTTCCATCACTCCGGTCCACTTTTACGTTCACCGTACTTGACGCTGCCGGCATGGCAGCCAGCCACAGGCCGGATTTCCCGGCGCCGAGGGCTTCCGCCATCGTCGGCTTGCGTCCGCCATGCGGATGGATGCCGGCCACCAGCAGCTTGCCGGCATGGTCGCGTACCGTCAGGTCGCCGGACCCTCGCTGCACGGTCAGGACCCACTGCGGCAAGGTCACCGTCACCTGTGCTGCGGTCTCGGTTACCAAGGGACGCTCTTTCCGGGGCAGGCCTTCGGTCCAGGCTTGGCGCGCACCTCCTGCCGGGTGCAGCCGGATGCTGCGCTCATTGATTTGCAGGCCCCGCTCGTCGACGGCACGCACGTTCAGCGCCAGCACATCGGCGTTCGCGCCTGACGGAATCTGCAGGGGGATGCGTACCGTCTCGCGTTCCCTCGCACCGGCCTTCAGTGCAACGGCGCCCTGCCGGGTGTCCTTGCCATTGCGCTGGAGGGACCAGAGCAGCCTGATACCGCTCAGCGAGCGGAAATCGTGGCGGTTTTCGATGGTCAGGGCGATCTGCTGCGCGCCTGGACGCACTGCCGCCTCGTGTTCGATGAACTGTACCGGCGCATAGACTTTCCGCATCTGCCAGTAATCGGTTTGCGGCGTACGGTCCGCATAGGTGAGGCCATCCGCGCCGTCGAGTCCATGGGTGTCGTAATACCGGTATCGGTCCAGCCAGACAAGTTGCGTAGGCTTGCCGGGATCCACGGGTTCGCCGCTGGTGCGCAGCAGTCCCTGGTCATGGAAGTGCCAGATCGAACCGCCGGCAAGGACCGGCGTTGCCTGGATGATGTCCCATTGGTCCTGCATGCGATCCGTTGCCAGGCCGAGCGCATGCGCGTATTCGGTGAGTATCGTCGGGCGCTTGAGCTTCTGCGCGTATTCCTTCAGGGTGGCGTTGCTCGGATAATGCGGTGCATGGATGTCGACGAAGGCAGGAATGCGTTCGTGGTTCTTGGCGAAGTAACTGCCGATTTTCGGGTAGGTGATCGGCCGGGTAGGGTCCAGCTGCTTGGCCAGTCGTCCCGCTTCCAGTTCCACGTCCGTGATCGGGTTTTCGTTACCGATACTCCAGACGAGGACCGAGGCCCGGTTCCTGTCACGCGCGATCGTGGGTTCCACGCGCGCCAGGATGTCGGCCCGGTACTCGGGCTTTTCCAGGTTCTTTTCACCGTGGCCGATGGCCACCTCGTCCATCACGTAAATGCCCAGTTCATCGCACAATTCGAGCAGGCGCGGATGCGGCGGATAGTGCGAAGTGCGAAGGTAATTGACGTTGGCCTTCTTCATGAGCTCCAGGTCTTGCCGGATCTGCGCTTCGGTGACGGCGCGACCGGTGACGGGATCGAGGTCATGATGGTTAACGCCTCGCAACTTGATCGGCCGTCCGTTCAGCAACAGCACGCCGTTTGCAATGCTCACCTGGCGCAGGCCGATCCGCTCGACGATGCGCTGCTGGGTCACGCCGCCCACCGCCAGCGCCAGCTCCAGCCGGTACAGCGACGGCGTCTCGGCAGTCCACAGCGCAGGCCGGGCAATCCGCATGACGCCCGAGCGATGCCCATGGTCGCCCGGTGGCAGCGACAGCTTGCCCGCGACGCTGCCATCGGGCGCGAGCAGCGTGGCAAGCACCTCGCCGTCGGCCTGGCTGAGTGCCACGTCGATCGACAGGTCTGCGCTGCCATCGGGCTGCAACACGGTTTTGGTGGACAGGTCGCGCACGTGGGTCGCCGGTACCGAAAACATGCTCACATCGCGATAGATGCCGGACAAGGACCAGTCGTCGTTAAGGTCGAATTCGACGCCATGCGGCCTGGTGGTGACGCGTACCGCCAGCACATTGTCGCCATCGGCTTCCGGCCGCAAAAAATCGGTCACGTCGAAGGTATGGCGGTTGAAAGCGCTGGCCGAGGACACGCCTGCCTTTCTGCCGTTGATCGAGACTTCATAGCCGAAGGCCACCCCTTCGAACCGCAGGAACGTGCGCCGGCCCTTCCAGGCGGCCGGGACGCGGAAAGTACGACGGTACAGTCCCGTGCCGTCCTTCAGTTCGTCCGCATAGGATGGCTCTGCGAAGCCCTTCAGTTCCCAGTTGGAAGGCACGGCAATGGACTTCCAAGCGGAGACGTCGAACCGGGGTTCGGCGAACCCGCCGTCGGCACCGGGCTCCAGGCCCGGCACATACTTGAACGACCATGCGCCGTTCAGCGATTGCATGTAGGCCGCATCGCTTGAAGGATAGGCGTCCGCTGCGTTTGCATTGACAGCGGCAATGCCCAGTGCCAGCAGCGCTGCGGCGATGATGGGATTGCGATAGGACATGGACGGGGTCGGCCCAAATCGACTCATTATCATATTGAAGAATCCGCTTTGCCATCAGCCCACTTCAATAATCAGGGATTTGATTGCCGGGTTCACATGCCTTGGCAAACCGCCTGTGGTGGAAGACGGCCGATTTCCTGTACGACCGCCAGGAACACCTGTGCTTCCGCGGCGAGAGCTATCTCCAGCGCACCGAGAAGAACGGCCAGAAGATGTTCTGGTCGCGTGGCAACGGTAGGGGATGGGCGGCCTGCCGCGCCGGGGCCGTACCCAGCCAAAAAGTCTGAAATAGTTCTAGACGACCGGTCTAATCAGTGTTATCTTGAATCCCGTCGATGCAGCAAAACGCAAATGCACCGCACCCTTGGCCCGTCATGCTCACCCATAAACAAGACGACCGGTCTATTAATTACGCATCCTTATTGGAGAACACCATGAAAAAAGTCCTGATGGTCCTGACCTCGCACGACAAACTCGGCAACACCGGCCGCAAGACCGGTTTCTGGCTCGAGGAGCTGGCCGCCCCCTACTACACGTTCAAGGATGCCGGCGTCGAAGTCGTCCTCGCTTCGCCCCTGGGCGGCCAGCCGCCGCTGGACCCGAAGAGCAACGAGCCCTCGTTCCAGACCGACCTGACGCGCCGCTTCGAAGGCGATGCCGCCGCCATTGCCCAGCTGGCCGCTACCGTGCGCCTGGACAGCGTGAACCAGGCCGACTTCGACACCGTGTTCTACCCGGGCGGCCACGGCCCGCTGTGGGACCTGGCGGAGGACAGCAATTCGATCGCCCTGATCGAAGCCTTCCTGGCCGCGGACAAGCCAGTCGCCTTGGTCTGCCATGCGCCTGGCGTGTTGCGCCACGTGCAGGCGCCGTCCGGCCGCCCGCTGGTCGAAGGCAAGAAAGTCACGGGCTTTACCAATACCGAAGAGGAAGGCGTCGGCCTGACCCAGGTGGTGCCCTTCCTGGTCGAGGACGAACTGAAAGCCAGGGGCGGCGTGTATTCCAGCGGGCCGGACTGGGGCTCATACGTGGTCCGTGACGGCCTCCTGATCACCGGCCAGAACCCGGCGTCGTCGGCCGAAGCCGCGGCCCTGCTGCTCCAGCAATTCGCCTGATCACCTCATCAACGTCATGCCGGCTGACATCGACGTCAACGACATCGTGCTGCGCCCGACGGCACAAGCTTTCTAAAACCGATCCTATTCTTTTCACGGACAGGCGCATTATCATGAACAAATTCACCCGCATCGCATCGGCAGCCGCCCTCTCGTTCGCCGCCATCGCCACGCAATCTGCCCAGGCTGCCCAGGCAGCCCCGGTCAGGAACGTCGTGCTGGTCCACGGCTTCTTTGCCGACGGCTCCGGCTGGAAGGGCGTGGCCGACATCCTGGCCCGCGACGGCTACAAGGTCAGCGTCGTGCAGCAACCGGAAACCTCGCTCGGCGAGGACGTCAAGGCAGTGACCCGCGCCGTGGACGCCCAGGAAGGCAGCAGCATCCTCGTTGGCCACAGCTATGGTGGCATGGTGATCACCGAAGCCGGCAACAACGCCAAGGTCGCGGGCCTGGTCTACGTGGCGGCATTCCAGCCGAAAGCCGGCGAAAGCCTGAAGGCCCTGGCCGACAAGATGCCGCCCGCCACCAAAGGCATCAAGGCGACGCCGGACGGCCACCTCTACTTCGACGCCGCGCTGTTCCATGCCGATTTCGCCGCGGACCTGCCGGCGGCGCACGCCCGGTTCATGGCACTGTCCCAGGTGACGCCGGCCGTGCAGGCGGCGACCGCGGCCGTGGCACAGGCGGCCTGGAAGACCAAGCCGAGCTGGGCCATCGTCTCCAGGGACGACCGCACCGTCAATCCCGACCTGGAACGCTTCATGGCGAAACGCGCCGGCAGCAAGACGGTCGAGATCGCCGGCAGCCACGTGGCATTCATCGCCCACCCTGACCAGGTGGCGAAGGTGATCGAACAGGCTGCGGCTGCCGCCGGCGGCAAGTAAGGTGGCGAAAAAATTTCGCGCCCACCTAGACGACTGGTCTAATCATGTGTAGAGTGGGTCCATGGCTAAATCACACACCAACGATTCATCCGACGTCCGCGGCAATATTCTTGCGGTAGGACAGCGCATCATGTCTGGCAAGGGTTTCTCGGCCGTCGGATTGAACGAGATTCTAACGGAAGCAAAGGTCCCGAAAGGTTCCTTCTACCATTACTTCGGCTCGAAGGACGCATTCGGCGAGGCATTGCTGTCGAACTACTTCGAGGACTACCTAGCCGACCTGGACGGCGTGATGAGCCAGCCGGGGCTGACCATGGCGCAGCGCCTGCTGAATTACTTCGACATGTGGCGCGCCAACCAGTCGTTCCTGGATTGCCAGGGAAAGTGCCTTGCGGTCAAGCTGGCTGCCGAAGTGGCCGACCTGTCCGAAGCGATGCGTGCGGTCCTTGACCAGGGAACCTCGGGCATCATCGCCAGGCTGACCGACGCGCTGGAGCGCGGTATCGGCGACGGCTCGCTGTCGATCGACGACACCCCGGAACACGTGGCGCAAAGCCTGTACCAGCTCTGGCTCGGCGCCAGCGTCATGGTCAAGATCGTGCGCGGTACCGAACCGTTCGATTCGGCAATGGCCGTCACGCGCCAGATGCTGCACCTGGGCCACTGAACCACCGGGTGGGCTGGCTCCGGCACTTCCGGCGAAGTGTTTTTTCGGCTTCCTTATAGACGACCGGGCTAATATGGATGAGGGGAATAGTATGACCAACGTGACTACCCGCCAATTGACCGCTTCGTTCGACGGCCCTGTTACCTGAGCATCGGCGGCAAGCTCATCGCGACCGACGACAGCTTGGAGGTGATCAACCCCGCCACCGGCGCCGCGTTGGCCCGCGCCCGCGCCGCCGGCATCGCCCAGCTCGACGAAGCGATCGCCGCGGCGCGCACCTCGACGAACCGGCGCGCCTGCTCGTGCTGGAACAGGGCAAGCCGCTCAAGACGATGGCCGCGCCCGAAGTCGACCAGGCGATTTCCTGGATCCGCCAGATCGCGGCGCGCCGCATCCCGCTGGAGATCGTCGAGGAAACCGACAGCCACGTGGTCGAACTGCACCATACGCCGCTTGGCGTGATCGACGCCATCACCCCGTGGAGCTCGCCGTGCGACCCTCGGAGAGCACGTAGTAGCGAAATTCGGAGATACCGGCGTCGAAGACAGGCGGCACAGGATCGTCGAAGACGACGCAGCCGCTGGGAGCGAGCACCTGGACATTCGTTTCGACAGCGTCCTGGTCGGGTGCGGGCGTTGGCGCCGCGGTAGTCGCCGTCGCCGCGGCCATCTGCGCAAACCGCTCGAACCAGCCTCCCGGTTCCGGCGCCACCCTGTCAGCGTCCCGTCCCGGCATCGCCAGCTCCATCCGGAAATACCCGGCGGCATCGGTCTTCGCACTGTACGACTCGGGGACACGCTGGCCCGCCCTCTGCAGCTTGAGCTGCACGACGTGACCTTCCGCGGCCGGGGCGCCGTCGGAGCGGGTGACGTAGCCATGGAATACGCCGTCCGTTTGAAAAGTCGCGGCCAGGTGTTGCGCCACCGCGCCGCCGCGCTCCACTTCTGCATGCAAGGCATCGAAGCGCGCTACACGCTCGAGCGCGGCATCGATGCGCGGGTCTTCCCCGCCCCCCACCTGCGCCAGCCGTTTCGCCTCGCGCCGCTGGGCGCCAGCCATGCCACCCAGCAGGGCCTGCTGCAAGGCCAGCATCTCCAGGGCGAGCGCGCCGGTGCGTCCGAACGCATCCGTCGTGCCTGCCAGCAGATTGTCCTCTTCGAGGTAGGTTTGCTTATCGGCATCAGCGCTGCTGAACTGGGATTTTCGTGTCGCCATTCGCTGCTCCTTTTATTAGCGGTGGAACGCCGCCATCCGGGCGGCGCGCGCGAGGATTCCGACAACGGTGTTGCGATCGCCGCAGGCATCGGCGCAGAAGGCCTGGGCCAGCACCAGGTTGTCGTGCACTGCGCGCTGCAGCCCCTGTGCGCTGATGCAGTGTGTGGACTGGTTGTCCGCCGCAGTGTTCAGCAATCCCAGGCTGAACAGGGACACGACGGCGCGGCCCCAGGTCTCTGCCAGCCGGTTATCGTTGGTGCGCACGGTAGAGCCCATCGCCCACAGGTCGGCCAGTACCCTGCGCTGCTCGGTATGGTATTCGAACTGGTTGTCGCACGCGGTCACGTCGTCGAGCGACAGCAACATCGTGGAAGACAGCGCCAGGCCGCGCGGTGCATCGCGCATCTGGAAGCTCACCTGATTATCGTTAAACGTCAGCTTGCCAGTGGATAGACGCGGCCAAAGGCCCGGCATTGACGTCGACAGCCGTGACATGTCGCAGATCAGGCCCGGGATCTTGTCGCTGGCGCCGGCCGCAGAGAACACGCGCACGTACAACAGGTAGTACAGCGTCATCAATAGGCCGGTGGTCCATTCGCGACTGAAGCCGGCGTTGGCCAGCAGGACCGTGGTCGCCAGCGGGTCGGCGGCCGGATCGCCGCTGCCCTCGCTTGCCAACAGGTTGTCAGTGACGGCCAAGTGGCCTGCGCCGATCATGAACAGGGCGCGGCCGAGCGGTTGCACGATCCGGTTGCCATGGATCCGCAATTGGCGCTCGCCGCCGCGCGGTCGGCCGACTGCCGCCGCAGCCAGCCCGGCGCCAGGCGCCGTTGTGGTTGCCGCCGGGAGCGCCATCCATACATGCACACCGGCACGCACGCCCGGTTGGACGCTGGCGACCGGCTCGCCGTTGCGCTCGCCGTTGGCGCCAATGTGGTTGTGCTCGATACGTAGCCCTTCGGCCGCCAGCACGAACACGCCGCATACAGGGCTGATCCAGTCGCGCCCGTTCCCGCTGATAAAGTTTCTCTCGATCTCGAGGTCGGTGGTGAAGGCGAGCGAGATGCCACCGTAGCCGAGCAGCAGGCGGATGCCTGCCGGCGCCACCGCCACCGCACGCGACAGGCAGCCGACGATGCGGTTGCAGGCGATACGCAAGCGGTGCACGGTAACCAGCACCAGCGGCTGGTTCCGCACTGGCAGGCTGAAAAAGCGTACCACCGCGATGCCGTTCGCGCCCTGGCGCGCAATCAGGTTGTCCTCGATATCGATGTCGTACAGGTCGCCGGCCGATTCGTAGCGCACGTCGTCGCCGCCGTCCGGCGGGGCGCCGCTGTCGGTGGGAGCGCAGGGCGCGCATGGATCTTCGACGTCGACGTCGGGTACGTCCTCGCCGTCGGGGTGGCTGTCGTCGAAGCGCAGGATGCTGCCGAGCGTGATGCCATTGCCGGTACCGCCGGCAATCACGTTGCCGGCGATGCGCACGTGCTCGCAGCCGCCGGCGAGCTGGATGCCGCCGCGCGCCGACAGTGCCTGCCGCGCGCGCAGCCCAGCCGCCAGTTTGTGGAACACCTGCTCAAGGTCGGCGGGCAGCGGCTCGATGATATTGTCTTCCACCTCGACCGCCCTGCCCTCCACGAACACGGCCGGCCAGGGCGAGAAGCTGCCGCGCTGGTCGTGCACCTGGACCAGGCACGACGCAATGCGCACCGCCTCGCTGCGGCGCACTTCGACCACCGCCGCGGGACCGGCTTCGAGCGCCAGCGATTCGGCCACGACGTCGCGGCTGCCCGTCACCAGGAGCGCTGGCACAGCCTTGTCGGGAGAGACGATGCGCGAGCGTGGCCCGCAGCCGTGCAGCGTGACGTTATGCCGGTTGAGGATCCGCACCGCCTCCAGGTAGCGTCCGGGCAGGATGCATACGGTGCCGCCGGAGGGCGGCAGCGCATCGACCGCGGCCTGGATCGAGGTGAACATGCCGAAGGTCTTGCTGCCGTCGCCCACGGTGACGCTGCAGCAGTCGCGGATGCGCGTGAGCGGCTGGAACGGCGGCCGGCAGTCGTGCAACACGCTGCCGGTGGTCTGCCCGGCCTGGGTCTTCCATCCGACGAGCGCGAGCGGCGCGCGATAGCGGCGGATGCCGTTCGGCGCCGCGCCCGATGGCAAAGCCAGCTGCCAGGGTACCACCACGTCGGGCGCGGCCGGGCGCGCGGCGATAACCCAGTAGTCGTTTGGTCGCAGTGGCGCGCCACCGAAGCTCACGGAGAGGCCTGTGTGGCCGAGGTCGGCGGTGGCGATAGGGACTGCGGCCGGCGAAGCCAGGTCGTCGCCACGGTTCCACACGCGCAGGTAAAGAAAGTCCTGCGCCGCCGAACCGTTGAAGAAATCTGCCCTGTCCACGCGCGCCTTCCACTGTTCGAAGGCGGCGGTGGGCACCGGTACGTCGATTTCGAGCGTACGGTCGTCCGGATTGTAGCTGACCTGTACCTTGCACAGGTGCCCCTGCAGCTCGGCGACACGCTCGCCGTTCGCCAGCGCCGCCGACCACGGCAGGATTTCCACCACCTGGCCCTTCAGCGGCCAGTGCACCGCGTCCTTCGGCTGGCTAAGCAGGCTTAGTCTGACCATCTGGCCGCCCTTCGGGCTCACCTGCGCACGGTACAGCGGGGCCGCATTGTCGTAGCCCCAGGTGTAATGCGTGGCGTCGACCACCTGCACCCGGATCGCCTGGTTCTCCGCGCCGAGATAGCCGCCCGGCTGTGGCGGAGAGCACAGGTCGGCAGCGGCTGCCGGCGTGTTGAAACTGACGGTGAGGGTCGCGGACGTGGCCAACTCCATCTCGGCGTTCATGCTGCCCAGCTCCGCAAAGCCGGCCGACACCTCGGTCCAGGCATCGGCGCACTCGCTGCCCGACACGCCCTCGGCCACGTGCACGCGGCGCATCGTGCGCCAGCGCGTGCTGGTGTCCGGTCCGCCCAGCGCCACCTCGAACAGCTCGCTGTCCTCGACCGCCGTCACCGGCTGCTGCCATGCCTCGATCCACACCAGGTCGGTCCGCGTGGCGCCATCGGCCGGCGGCGCGGCCGCCTGCGTGGCGGGGTCGAAGTTGAGCCAGTCCTTCTGCAGCAGGTAGTGCTCTTCCACGCTCATTTCCAGCCGCAACCCGCCCAGGTACAGCGTGCCGACGCCGAGCTTGAAGTCGAGCTTGCCGCCGGTTACCGCGAAGTCCTTCGGCAGGAAGCCGCCGTCCGGCGTGCCGTAGGCGCCGATTGCATGCACGCGCGTGCGACGCATGTCTTCGGTGTCGAGCGCTGCGGCCTCGTTGAAATCGTCGTCGGTCAGCACGCGCCCCTGCTGCATGCGTACGCCTGCGTAGTGCTTGCGCGGGTCGGTGGCGAGGCGCGACAGGTCGATGGTGGACATGACTAGGTCTCCAGGATGTAGGCGGGGAGCCGTCCGAACGGCATGTACTCCGCGGCCTTGGTACGCAGGCTGTCGAACCTGATCGGTCCGCGCTCGCCGCAGAAGGCGCCGATCTCGCTGCCCTCTTCCGAGCCCGCCAGCAGCGCCGGTGGCGCCTTGGACGCGAGCGTGGCCCAGGCCGGGTCTCCGAAGCGGCGCGAGGCAAACAGGCGTTCAAGGTCGTCGATGGTGTGCGACCCGTACGGGTGCGGCACGCGTGAGCCAGGGCCGCGTGCGCTGAAGCTGAAGCATCCGGACTGCAGATCGGTGACGTCGGCGCGACCCGCGACCAGGGTATCGGTGGCATCCAGCCGTTCGACGTCGAGGCAGACCGCGTCGATCGCCGGGCCGATGACGGTGCAGCGCGCCATGTGCAATGTGCTGCGCGGTGCCACGATGCCGCCGCTGCCCGGCTGGCCAGCGTCGACGACCGAGTCGCTGATGGTTATCAGGGCGACGCCTGCGTTGGCGCCGTCCAGCCGGATGCCGGGCAGGATGCAGCGTTCGATCACCAGTTCGTCGACGCTGCCGGCGACCACCAGCACGCAGGGCGGCAGCGCGGCCCCGACCGCATCCACGCCGCCAGGATCGAGTGTGCAGTAGCGCAGCGTAACGCGCGCGAAGTCGCCCGCGATGCGCAGCGCCGCCGCCGGCCGCGCGCCGATCCACAGGCCGTCCAGTACCAGCTCGCGGTTCGTGCCCCCAGCGGTGAGCGTCCAGTCGGCATGCAGCAGCACATAGGGGCGCTCGCCCTCGGCGGCGCGTACGGTGGCGGCATGGACGCCGGCCTGGCCGGGCGGGCTTTCAAAGGTGCTGCTATCGTCGACCTGCACGATGCCGCTCACCGGCACCCCGGACGCGGGGGAACGCTGCTGCCAGTGCACCGTGGCGGGCGTGGGATCGATTTCGCGGCCGAAGGCACCGGCGCCGATGGGTGCGGCCATGCCGGCACGGTAGCGCGCCCGCAGGTCGAGCGGATCGCGTGCCCCGGTGTCGAACACGAAGCGGCCGCGCGCCGGATCGATCAGCAGCTCGACGCCTGCGACCGCCGGCATCGCCCAGCCGTCCAGGCTGGCGCCGCGGGTGCGCTCGCGCGGCACCGGCAAGCCGCCCGGGAAGCCTACCTGCATCGCCGGCGGCCCGGATGCGGCCTGGCCGGTGGTGCCGGGCAGCAGCGCCGCACTGCCGCAGTTGCGCGCCACCAGCCCGGCCAGCACGCCAGGCGCGGTCAGGATCGCTCCCGCCGGCAGCGCGCCCAGCACGCGCACCAGCGCAGCGCGCGACGTGAAACGCTGGCCGGCCAGGCGGCTCAGACTTGCCGCGGCGTTCTCGCGGTCGGCCTGGGTGGCGATCGGCGCGCCCGAGAGTATCCATGCAATCTCCTCGTCGCCGATCTCGTACAGGACATCGTTGAGCAGGCGGCAGTCGATCGCGCGCGGCAGCGCCCATTCGTCCGCGGTGCGCCAGCCCGCCCAGTCACGCGAAGGCATGCTGGCGGCGAACAGCGGCACATCGCGTCCGCTCGGGTCCATCGTGAAGCCATCGCGGCTGCCAGCGACGTCGCGCACCCGGCGCGGCAGCACTCCCTTGAACTCCACCGACTGCAGGCGGTAGAGATGGAACGCGAGTGTGGTGATGCCGCGCAACCCCAGACGACCTTGCGGCCGGCGCATCTCTGGCGTGTAGTGCAGCTCGTCGAAGGGGTCGCCGGTCATGGCCAGACGGGCGCCGCGGACCGAACGCAGGTCGGCCAGGCCGCCCTCGGGCGTGCCGGTCACGCGGCCGTTGCGTGCCGGGCCATCGAGGCCGTGGCGCATGCGCGCGAGGCGCCGGAACGCCTCGACCACCTTGCCGTCCCACCCGCCGATGTCGGCGGCCAGCTGCTCCAGCACCGCCAGCGTGCCCTTGCGGCGGCGGTAGTAGATGGTCTTGGCGACATCGGCGCGGCGCCCGCGTGGATTAAGCGCCGACACCAGCCGGGTGGCAATCAGTTCGGCGATGTAGGGCACGGCCCAGTCGTCGGCCAGCTCGACGAACATGTCGTCCCACAGACGGTCCTGGCTGCGTTTGGCGAGCGCCGCCTGCGAGCCGACCGCGCGCAGAAAAGCGCGCAAAGCGGCGCCGCCTTCGAGTGCGTCCAGCTCGCGGTAGATCGCGGGCACCCAGTCCCACAGGCGTTCGGCGAAGTACTCCGGGTAGCGGTCTCTTGCGCTCGACATCGTTTCTCCTTAGGCCCGCTGGCCATTGATCCATACGCCGCCGGCGGCGAAATCGAAGTAGGCGCCGGCCGCCGGGCGCCGTCCGGTGTCCGTGAACGGTGCGCCGTCCAGGCTCAGCGCGCGCAGCTCCGCCACACCCGGCACGTCCATCACCGCACGCACGACGGCGCTGGCGAACAGCACCCCGTCCGGCCCGAGCCGTTCGGCGCGCAGCAGGCCCCCGCTGCCAGGTAAGACAACTTCGGCGAACAGCGCGCGGCTCACCGCCACGATCACCTCGGACGGCACGTACAGCGGGTCGATTCCAAGATCGACGTCGAGGCGGGCCTGCTGCGCCACCGCGGCCTGCACACTGATCGGCGCATCGTCTTCGGCGACCGCACGCAGCGTGGCCAGGATGCCGGGCGCGAGCTGGACGTCGCCGATATAGCACACCGCCACCGCAGGACGCAGTCCCTGCTCGTCCCAGCGCCATGCTGCGCTGGCGGCGCGAACGCCGTTCTGCTGGGCGGCGGCGGTTTCGATGTCCACCAGCGAGATCGCGCGCCCGAGCAGCAGCGCCGAGCGCGGGCCACGCACTGCGAGCTCCCGCGGCCCTTCGGCGTCCGACCCGCCGTAGGCCGGCAGCACGTTGCGGATCGCGCGCAGGCCGTCCACCTGCCGCAGCGGCTGCTTGACCGCGCCGGCAGGCGGCGCCGCAGCGCCGGCGCCGAAGCGGTATTCCGCAATCACCTCCGCGCCGCTGGGCAGGCGCGCGCCGCCGCCGAACTGCACGTCGGTGTTGCCCTCGTCGTCATGGCGCACCAGGTACACGGTGTCGTCGGCGCGCGCACCGTGAAAACTGTCCACCTCATGCCAGCGGACGCCGCCAACGTGGATGACCAGCGTGCTCCTGCGGCCCGCGGCGTTGGCGGCGCCCAGGTAGGTCAACGGCTTTTTTTTGAGACGGAACACCTGCAGTGTCTGCGACGCCTCGCCGGCGCCGAGGCGCTCGCCGTGCACCGACTCGCCGCGCGTTGCCGCGATCACGTTGCCGTACAACTGGACCGGCGCCCGCAGCTCGCGTCCCCAGGCCACGGCGCTGGCGGTGGTGGCGCCGTGGCTGGGAGCGTCGAGCGTACCGTCGGTGGCCACGGCATCGCCGTGCACGTCTTCCAGCAGCAGCCGCGTGACCTCGGTGCGCGGCGCGTCGATCAGGCCCGGAACCGAAACCGGGTCGCCCTGGGCGAGCGTGTCCTTCGGCGGCGCTTGCAGCGTGGCCGCGTCGACCATCGTGTGGTGCAGCACCAGTTGCGCGAGGTCGCCGGCCGTGAATGGCAGCGTTGTGTCGAAGGTGAGCTGGGTGACACTGACCTTGATCGGGGGACTGAGCAAGGTACTTACTTTGCCGTCCGGGTCGGTGATGCTGCTGCTTTGCGCGGGCAGTAGCGTGTACTGCACCTCGCCCACGGCCGCGATGCGGCATGCCACCGACGCCGCGCCGGTACTGACGGCAACGATCTCACCGGCATGCAGGTTCAGGCGCGTGTCCAGCGCCAGCTGGGTAGCCGACAGCACGGCCGGTTCGCCGCTGCCCGGCGTCCCTTTCCAGGCGCCGCTGGTGGCGCCCGGCTTGAACAGCCTCGTGTCCGTCCAGGTGGCGCCGGCGGGCGGCACGACCGGCGCGCTGAAGCTGACGAAGGCAAGCGGCTGGGGTATGCGCAGCAGCAGCGGGGCGCTGGTTGCCACGTGCGTCGCGGCCAGGCTGTTCCCCGCCGCCAGCACCACCAGTTCGCCTGCCCGCGCCCGCAGGCTGCCCGCCTTCACCGGCACGCCGGCCAGCGGCGACGGCAAGGCGCCGGCAGGCACGCGCTCCACCGCGAGCCGGTTGACGCGCGGTTCCACGTCTGCATCCATCTCCAGCTCGAACACCTGTGGCGGGTTGCCATCGAAGGCGCCGCCGCGGATGCCGGTGCCGGCAGGCAGCCTGAGGACCCGGGCGCCATCGGCCTCGGCCGCCAGCCACACGCTCGCGCCGATGGCGGGCCGCGGCCGGTAGCCCAGCAGCGACACGTGGCGCCGCTGTGCGCCCGGCAGGGCCGCTGTGCCAAGGTAGCTGGCATTCGCCACCAGTTCGTCGTAGAAGCTGACGACATCGAGCACGTAGGCGCCCATCTCCAGCAGCATCAGGCCGAAGTCGCCGGGCGCGCGCGCGCGCCAGTCGTCGAGCGGCGGTTCGCGACCGACAGCGGCGAGCAGCCGCAGGCGCCAGTCGGGAAAGCGCCCGGGCGCGCGCGGCAGGCGCGCCAGCCCGGCCGCGATCGGCAGCGGCCGGGGGCAGTGGAATTCGTCGCATGGACAGCTCATCGTGGCCTCCCGCGGGTGTCGATGCCTGCGCCGTTCATGCGCCGCCCTCCAGCACCAGGCGCACCGCACCGCGCTCCGGCAGGTCGCGGTCGTTGGCCACACGTACCAGCTCATTGATCCCCACCGGCAGCGAGTACTCGGTAAAGTCGCGCCAGTCGAACCAGCCGCGCCGCCGCACCCGCATGCCCTCGACCGCCTTCACGCCCTGCACCGCCTGCAGAGCGGCAATCAGGGCCGCCCGCGACAACGGGTCGCCGAAGCGGAACCGGTTTGGATCGAAGAAGCCTGCGTTCCCGTGCGGCCCGAACAGCGTCGCCAGCGCCGCCGCCTTCACTTCGCCACGGTAGGCGTTGGCGGCGACGCACAGGCGGATCTCGAGGTCGATGTCGGCGTAGCGCGGCGCCATCACCTTGGCTTCGCGGCCGGTCTGGCGCACGCGATCGATCAATTGTTCGAGCTCGCGCCGATGCGCCAGCGCGAGACCGGTTTCGTCATGCGGATCGGGGGTGACGAATACCGTCGGCCAGCTGCCGGTCCAGCGCACCGCGGCCCCGGCCTTCTGCACCCATGGAAGGCGTTCGGCAATCTCCTCGTAGTCGGCCGGCTTGACGGCGCGTTCGGTACGCGCGCGGAACGCCTGCGGCGCATTGATGCGGATCTGGCCGAGCGGCTCCGGATCGCGCCCGCCACTGCCAGGGAGCGGGTTGGTCACCGCGCCTACGCCGGGCGGCGCGCCGCCGGCGAACAGCACCAGCGTATCGGGCGCGACGTTCATGCGGCTGCCGTTGCCGAGCCGGTAATACAGGGTGAACATCGAGCCTTCGGTCGGCGCCAGCCCGAACTCGCCGTCGCCGAAACGCACCGTATTGCCGGCGCCGCTCGCATAGTCGACGAGTTCGGTGAGCCGCCCCATGTTCTCGAAACCGACCACGCGCCGGTACACGCCGTCTTCGAGCGTGAACACCTTGGCCGTGGGCGCCGCGCTCTCCTGCCCCACCAGCGCATCGAGCCAGCTCCAGTCGCCGTCGCCATCGCGCACCAGCTTGACCTCAGGTCGCATCTGCTCGCCGTCCTGCATGCGGACCGGCAGCCAGGCGAGCGGCGTCACCTCCGATCCCGGCAGCGAGTACAGGAATTTGACCCGCGAGGCCTTGTCTTCCGCGCTGCCGGGCACCGGATAGCACAGCGTGCTGTCGCGGCCGATGCGCTCGACCGCCGGCGCCAGCCTTTTCTTTTTCGCAGGATCGGGTTCGGGATCGAGCGGATCCGGCGCCGTCCCGGGACCGATCCAGAAGCGTTCGGTGAGCGTGCGGCCGCCGGTGGCCGGCAGCAGGTTGGCGCGCACGACCAGGGTTTCGAGGTCGAGTTCGAACGGCGTTGGGGCGTCCCAGCCGATGCGCGTGACCGGCACCCCGAGCAGCGGGTCGGTGTCGTCGCGCGCCTCGACGATGCGCACCGCGAGGCGGCGCTCGGGCACTTCGGGCGACGTTGGCTTGGTGCGCAGCAGCACCCAGCGGCCGGAGGCATCGATCTTGGGCTCGGGCTGCAGGTCTGCGGCGTGCGCGCCGGCCAGCGTAAGCCGGATGCTGCCGGCGGGCAGGCAGGTGTCGCCCTCGTCCCAGATATAGGCCGCGATCTGGTTGCGTGCCGGCGAGACCGGATAGCTGACGAGCGGCTGCGGCAGCAGCGGGGGCGTCGACCCGGGCAGGTCGCGCAGGCCCTTGCCGATTTCGAAAATGACTTGGCGCGCGCCATCCGTCACCGCGGTGCCGGCCGTGACGGTCACCGCCGCCAGCGCTTCGACATCGAGCCACGCGAAGGCGCTTGCGCCGTCGTCGAGCGGATAGTCGACCAGCCGCGCCAGGTGCCGCAGAGAGCGGCGCTGTGTTGCCGTCTCGAGCAGGGCTTCGCGCGCCAGCCGGTCCTGCGCATAGGCGAATTCGTCGCCCAGCGCGGCGAGCAGTTCCAGCACCATCATCCCGGCGTCGGCTTCGAGGCGGTCCTGCCAGTCGGGATAGCGCTGCGCGGCGAAATCCATCAGCACCTGGCGGAAGCTCCAGAAATCGCGCGCGCGGTAGTCCACCGGGAAGTCCACCATCTCGCCAGGCGGGCAGGGGTGCGCCGCGGCCTTGCAGTCGAGCTCACTGTCGCAGGCGGCCTTGAACGAAAACCGTACGTCGTTGAAATAGGGGTCGATGGCGGCGGACTTGAGCTTGAGGCGGTAGTAGCCGAAGCCGCCCGGCCGCTCGAGCCGCAGGCGCAGCACCGCGCGCCCGTCGACGGGCGGTGGCAACGGCGATACGTTGAGCAGCACCCTGATGCGTGGCGGATCGACCTGGCCTTCGCCTTCGATCGCAATGTCGGCAGGACCCAGCGCGGCGAGCGCCGCGGCCAGCGCCGGCGGCAGCACGTCGTGCTGCAGGAACACCAGCAGCTCGTCCTGCGTGGGCGCCACCTGCACGAAATCGATGCCGGTCAGCGCGCTTGAGGCGCGCAGCAGATCGGCGCGGTCGATGCTCATGGCGTCACCTGCAGGTTGAGGAAGCGCTGCTCGCCGCGCGCCTTGACGACGTAGCCGATACGGATTTCCAGCATCGGACCGTCGGCGCGCGCAGTCACCTGGTTCACGGAAATGGCGTCCGGCAGCCAGGTGGTGAGCGCCTGGTACACGGTGGCCTGCGCCAGTGTGGCGGCCACCTCCCCGGCCGGTCCGAACACCAGGCGTTTGATGCCGCAGCCGAAGTTGGGCCGGTTGATACGCTCGCCAGGCTCCGTCATCAAGACCTGCATCACGAGTTGCTCGATGTGGGCGCTGAAGTCCTGCTCCTGCGCAATACGGCCGCGCGCGCGGTCGACAGCGATCGGGTAGCGCAGGCTGGTGAAGGGTAACGGTGGCATCGATGTCTCCCTGTTTGGACTCGCTGACTTCATGTACCGCTGATCCGCGGCTGCGTCGCCAGAACCACCACCTGCCCCTGTGGCGCCTGGTCGCCCGCCAGGCACAGGCCCACGCTGTCCTGTGCCAGGGTCGGCGCGCCGTTGACCGTGGTGCGGATGTTCGCCTTGGTCCAGCGCACCGTCACACAGGGATGCGGCACCATGCCCGGTCCCACCGGAATCTGGAACGGGCAGCCGGCGATGGTGAAGGTATCGGACGCCAACGCCAGCGGCGCGCCCGCCCTTGCCCGGGTGTTGGCGGAGACAATGGCCACCGTACCCCCATGCGGGCATTGCAGCGACGAAGCGGTTGTAAGCAGTGCGGCCATCGGTTCTCCGTCAGCTCACCTTGAATGCGCCGTTGTTGATGGTGACGCCTGCGGGGCCCACCTCCACCTTGCCCGGCGTCGATTCGGACACCACGCCGGTCGCGCCCACCGTGTGAGTGGCCGAGCCGGCCTCGGTGGCGACCTCGCTGTTCCAGGTGGTGCTGGCCTCGCTCGCGTTCTTCAGCACCACCTCACCCGCGCCGTCGTCGATCGTAAGGCTGGCCTTCGCGGTGGCGATCAGCTTGACGTCGGGCGAATCCGCAGCCGCCGGCAATTGGCCCTTGGCCCAGTAGCAACCGACCCAGACCGGCTGCGAGACGTCGCCGCCGGCGAACTCGATCCACACCCCTGCCCCCACCGGCGGGATGAAGTGGAAGCCGACACCGGGGCCGGCATACGGCACGCAGGGCATCGCCCACACCGCCGCGTTACCGAGCACGGTCCGGCAGCGCACCTGCAGGCGGCCCATCTGCTCCGCGTCAGCATTGTCCACCACGGTGCCGGCGTATTTGCCCCACACCTTGTGCAGCTGCGCGTTCTGGAAGTCGAGCAAGGCGTCGGTCAGCATAGTCAGTTCCATCCGTTGCGGATCAGGGTGACGTCCATCCAGTGGTCGTCGTCGTCGATCCGGTGCATCACGCGCGCCACCATGTATTTGCCGGAATGGCGCGAACCGGCGCCGTGCAGCTCCACCACGCTCGGCGCGCGCACTATGCGCCTGAGCACGCGCGCCCGGGCCTGCAGGGTGACGCTCACGAACCAGCCGTCCTCGATCAGCGCGGCTTCACTGCGGGCGACAAGGTCGCCGGCGTCGATGGCCGTCGCCGTCAGGCGCGCCTTGCGCGTCGCTTTCACGATGTCGGCCAGCGCATGCGTGGCGAGGCCCGTGAGCGGCGAGCGCTCCACTGAACCGTCGATATCGGCGGCGCCGAACATGTCGCGCCCGCTGGCGTCGGTGGCGACCACACGCTCGACGTCCCATTCGAACGTGGCCTGGTCGATGTTGCGCGCGGGGCCGGCCAGGTGGAGGCTGAGCGCCGCAGGCTGGTCCACGGGCGGGCGGGCGACGTGCACGGTGGGCGTGGCCGAGATCGGCTCATACTCGAGCCACAGCCAGCAGCCGTTGCGGCGCGCCAGGCGCCGGACCAGGTGCAGGTCGGGCTCGCGCTGGACCAGCGCACGCCGCGCTTCGGTGTGGACGACGGTCGAGGGCAGGTTGACCTTCGCTTGCAGGCCGGCGCCGCCCAGCAGGCTGGCGATCGCGTCGGCGTCGCTGGCGGACGGCCACACGTGCACCTTGTGCTCGCGGCCCAGCGCCAGCAACACGTCCGCGCCGGTCACTTCCAGCACCGAGCCTGCGCCGCCGGTGACGACCGCGATGCGCTGGCGCGTGATCGGCCCGCGCACCAGCACCGCTGGTGCATCGCCGTCGCGCACCCGCAGCGCGATGTCGGCCTCGGCGCCAAGCTTGTCCTCCTTCAGCAGCGCCAGGTCGCCGTCCTCGATGTGGAAGTCGTAGAACAGGCTGAAGGTGGTGCTGGCGCCCACCGCCTCGGTGACCTCGACGCGCGCCGGCTGCGCCAGCGACTTGTCGGCGGCGGCGTTGGGGAGCACTTCGCATCCTTGGGGCATCGGCGGCTCCGCGTTCAGCGCCTGAAGGGGATGTCGAGCTCGCGCAGCTCGGCCAGCACCTCGGCCGTCATCGCGTCGTTGATCTCGGCCAGGCGCCAGAAGGCGGTCGGATCGGCGAGGTAGAGCGTGGCGAGGTGGTCGGCGCGCTCGCCCTGGCGCCGCAGGTGGCGCCCGCGCACGCTTTGCAGGGGCGCGGGCGCCGGCGCCACCACTTCCACCGTGCGCCCGCGCCCGTCCACCATCAGCAGGGTCGGCAGGCCCGCGTAGCGGCTCTTCGTGTCGAACAGGGTCATGACGTCGTTTCCTCCTCAGATCGGCAGCATGCCGACGATCGATTCGAGCCCGTTGGCCAGGTTGAGCGCGGCCAGCGCCTCCTTCTGAGCCCGGGTGAACTTGTAGCAGCCGCGCGCCAGGATGGCAGCGGCGCCGGTGGCCGGGTCCCCGTTCACCTGCACCAGGTCGTCAAGGTCGAGCACGCGCACGCCGATGGTGGCCTTGGCGCGGGTCGGATACAGCAGCGGCGAGTACTGCTGCTCCTCGATCGACAGCGTGGTGATGCGCACAGGAACGATGCGTCCCGGGCCCCAGAAGAACAGCACGATGGGCGCGTCCTTGCGCGCCAGCTGTGCTTCGTCGACGCCGGCCGAGCCGCCGACGCTGATGCCCCCGGCGGAGAACGACACCGATGCGCTCACCGAGCCGAGCAAACCGCCGAGCAGGCTGTCGCCGGGCGGGTACATCAGCATCTCGATGGCGGCCAGCCGGTCCGCCACGCCGGTGGCGGCCGCCACCAGATGCTGCTCGGGAAACTCGAGCGCGTCGGTCGCGTCGAGCTCCAGCACGAGAGAGAAGGTTTCGGTCGGGTCATAAGGCTGCGACAGCCGCGCCAGCGTTTCGCCGTATGCCTTGAGTTCGCTCTCGTTGCTGAGATTGCCGCTCTTGTCGTACTCGGCCACCACCTTCTTCGGCGGCTGCCATGGGGTGAGCGTGCGCGTCATCGTCTCCGGGTTGTACTGGAACACGATCAGGTTCGGCAGCGGGACCAGCATCGGCGCGCCGAAGTAGATCAGGGCGCCTTTGAGCAGCAGGGGGCTGTTGGGATAGGACATGGCCGGGCTCCGCGTCGAGGCTCAGGGCGACGGCCAGCCGGCGGCCGCCATCACGTCGTTGGCATGGCTCTTGGCACGGGCGAAGACCGTCGTCATGTCGGAGGACTGGAGGTCGTACTCCGCTTTCAGCTTGCCGGTGACCGGGTTGAGCGCCCCCGGGATGCGCGCCGCGACGGCGCGGTAGTAGGCGCGCTCGCGGGTCTGCAGCCCGGCTTCCAGCTGGTCCATCATGCGCTTGTACATCCAGTGGTAGGTTCCGACCATCGCCTTGTAGAGACCGTCCCGGCTGTTGGGCAGCGCCAGCGCCGCCTTCCAGCCGGGCGCGTCGTCGTGCACGCCCAGGTGCTGGACCTGGTTGCGCTGGAACTCGGCGCGGATCGCGAACCCCTGGGTGGCGCGCCCCTGTTTGTCCGTACTGTCGGGGTCGCCTTCCGGTCCCTGCCATTGCGACTCCCTTTCCACGTGAAGCTGGGCGCGCCGGTGCGTGTCTGCCGCCACCAGGATGGCGGGCATCGCGCTGCCGCGCTTACCGGCGCCGCCCGGGTCGAGCGATCCCAGCTGCAGCACGCCTGCGCTGCCCGCATACGCGTCGATCGCCCCGCTGACGCGCCGCAAGCCCGTGTAGGCCATGCCCGCGCGCCAGGCCTTGTTGCGGTTATCGTTGCGGAAGAACTGCACCAGAAGGTACTGCACCATGTGGTGCGATTCGCGGTCCATGCCGGCCTGTTTTTCCAGTCCGGCATGGCCGCCATGCAGGCCGATGCGCAGGCCGATGCCGCCCTGGCCGCCGGCGTCGAGATACTTTTTCTTGAATGCCTTGCTGTCCTTGCCGGGGTCGATCGACGGCGCGCCGCCCTTCTCCGGCAGGCCCTTGACCAAATCCGGCTTGCGCTTGGCCCGCCACTTGCCATAGGCTTCGGCGAAATCGTCGCTGAAGCGGTACTGGGCGTCGCCGGTCTTCCACACGAACGGGTCGGGGCCGAGCGCCTGCAGCCGTGCAAACAGCTCGAGCCGTACCAGCGCCGGGTCGTCGCCCTCGACCACCTTCGGGCTGTTGGCGAGGACCAGGTCCCACAGCGGCGTCTTGCCAGGGGTGCCGGGCGGGATCCGGCCAAGGTGGACGTAGGTGACGGAAAGGCTGTCGACCTTCAGCGGATTGCCGGCCGTGGCCTTGAGCTGCATGGCCACGCCGGTGAGCGCGAAGATCGCCCCTTCCGTCAGCGTGACCAGGCGGCCGAAATCGAGTTCCGTACGCGGCTTCTTGCCGCGCACGCCCTTGACCGGCTTCTGCGCCATGGCCGCCACCTTCGGCGCGTGCATCGCCAGGTCGGCTTGCCCCACGTGGGTGGCGATATGCGCGGCCACCGGCCAGGCGAACGGCAGGAAGTCGGACTTGCGCTTTTCGTTGAGGCGCTGGCGCACGGCCAGCATCAGCTGCATCGCGGTCGCGGCGCTCGCCTTGTCCTTCGGGTCTGCGGTCTTTTCAAATTCTTCCGGGCCGTGGATTTCGGTGAACATCTGCAGCATGTGCACCGCGGCGGATTCGAGGCTCGGCTGCACGCCCTGGGCCCCTTCCATCACTTCCACCGGCGCGCGCGCCACCTTCGTGTCGGCGCGCGCCATGGTGTCGGCCGCCGCCTCGCGCATCGCATCGAGCGTGAGGCCGGCGCCGGGCCGTCCCGTCACCGGCTGCACCGGATGCTGCTGGCCGAGCGGGCGCGCGCCGGTCTGCTGCAGCACATGCGTCAGCTCGTGGCGCAGCAGCCGCGCGCCCTCCCCGCTTGCCGTGTCCAGACCCGGGCGCAGGAACACGTGGCTGCCGGAGGTGGCCGCGTCGGCCCCCATGTCCTTCAGGGCGGCGCCGGCGGCAGGGCTGGCGTTGAGCCGCACGTGCGAAAAATCGTGGCCGAATCGCGCTTCCTGCACGCGGCGCACGCGCACCGCCAGCGGCTGGCCGGCGGCGCTGGGCAGCTCGGCCAGGCGGCCGCGCGCCGGCACCTCGTGCAGCTCCCCGGCGGCCGGCGCCAGTTCGATTTCCTCGCTCGGGAACGGCGTGCGCTTGATGCCCATATCCTCCTTCGCTTTCGGCTCCGGGGACTCGAGGCGGAACGCCGCCACCCCGGTTTCGTCGGCGACGCGGTCGGTCATGCCGTAGATCGCGTCCACCAGACCGTTGCGCGCCTCGGCAAACCGGTCCTCCACCTTGTCGAGCACGTACTTGCGCCAGTAGACGTTGGGGTCCACCGCGGTGCCGCGCGCCTCGTCGGCCAGCGCGCCGGCGATCGCGCCCATCAGGTCCCTGTACGGCTTAGTGTTCTCGAGCAGCGCCTTGGCGATGCGTACCTTGGCGCCCAGGCGTGAGAGGAAGAAGTCGATGATGAAGGCAATGACCGATTCGAGCGGGACGATCTCGCCCGGCAGCTGCAGTTCGGCCAGCAGCTGCAGGCGCGCGTCGAGCTGCTCCTTGAACTCGGCGCCGGCCTGCGTGACCTCGGACTCGATCCGCGCCAGCAGACCGCGCCCGAAGGCCTCGGCGTCGGCGTCGCTGGCGTTTTCGGGCAGCGTGCTCTCGCCCGGCAACAGCTGTTCGATCACCGCGAGTAGCCGCTTCTTCTTGTCGCCCGCGTCATCCAGCGCGCCCGGCGGCACCACCTCGCGCGCCCACAGCGCAATTTCCATCGCCTTGCGCAGCACCCAGCCGAGCTTGGGCCGCGTGGCTACCGAACTTTGCAGTGAACGCACCGGACCGGCGACGCGCAACTGCAGCCACTGCATCGCGTCCGCGATCCGCATCCCCAGCTTGCGCAGCATCGCCAGCAGGCGCCCGAGCTTGCCGTGCGGCTTGTGGCGGGTCGACTGCTTGTCCCGGGCCGGCCTGCGGATCAGGTCCAGCGGTGACGGCCCGCCCAGCATCACGAAGGTGATCAATCCGTCGAGCGTGAGGTACTTATCCATCAGCTTGCCGGCCAGGTCCTTGATGAAGTCGACCGGGTCTTTTTTCAGCGCCTCGGCGATCGCTGGCAGTTCGGCGCCGACGAAGGCCGCGGTCTGCGCCGTGAGGCGCGCCACCATCAGCTCCTGGCCGACGCCGGGAATCAGCTCGATGACGTCCATCATGAACATCGCGCCCGCTTCCAGCCCCTCGGCCAGGTTCTCCATCGAACGCGAAAAACCGAAATTGAACAGCGCTTCGGAGAGCTTTTTCATCTTCGCCGTCTCGTTGGCGCGCAGTTCGTATTCGATGCCGTTGACGAGGAAGGTGGCCAGGATCCGGTCGTCGATCGGGACCACCTTGTCGTTGCCATCCTTCAGGATCGGCTTGGCGGTCTGGTCGGAAATCGCACTCGACTCCAGCGGCGGGTGGTAGGTGAACTTCTGGTACACCTCCACCAGTTCCCATTCGTCGCCGTCGATCTCGATCGCGTTCTTGCGGCCCGGTTCGAGCTTCGAGTAGTAGCCGATGGTCTTGAGCGCGCGCCCGTCCGGGCTCAGGAAACCACTCGATTCCTGGATCTCCTTGCGCGCATCGTCGATGCGGCCGATCAGTGCCTGCAACTGGTCGCGATGCGGCAGGAAGTCCTTGAACTGCTCGTCCGGCGCCTTCGCGACCCCGGGCTTGGTGACGTGGACATTGGTGTAAAGCAGCGGTTCGAGCGCTTTGCGGTAGGCCGCGTCACCGCTCTCGGCCTTGGCCAGTTCGTTGTCGGCAAAGTTCACCGCCTCTGTCAGCGTGTAGTGGAACAGCGGCGGAATGCGCGCGGCCTGGCGGACGGCGGGAAAGGCCGCCGCCAGATCGTCACCCAGGCTCAGCACCAGCAGCGACAGCTGGGCGCCGGCGTCGGCCTCGGGCCGCGCCTCGACCCGGAACCAGTCGAGCGCATCGACCGACTTCTTCGGCACCTCGAAGTTGACGACGGTCCTGTCGGCGGCATATTTTTTCAGCCAGCCTGCGACATTTTCGCGGCGCTCGCGCCGCAGCAGGATCGTGTACTCGCGCAGGGCGAGTTCGAGATCCTCTTCCACGCTCTTTTCGTACCCGGCAAGATGCTTGTCGATGGCGGCTCTTAAGTCGCCCTTGTCCATCTTCTTGACCACGGCCCGCATCCATTCTTCGTCGGTGAGGCTGGTGCCGGGCACCACGGACGCGAACGGTTCCACGCCGCGCAGGCGCGCCATGAGAAGGGCAATATCGGGGAATATCCAGGCGAACAGCGGTGTGGTTTTCGTGCGCAATGCGGCGTAATAGGCGTAGCCGAGCTTCTTGAGCCTGGACAGTTCGAGGATGTCGGCCTTGGACTTGGCGCTGCTGTTGATCAGCGACAACGCGGAAGGCCACTTCGGGTTGCTGGAGCCGCCCGCCTGCTCCGATGGCTTGATGATGCTGAGCGCGCCCTCCGGCACCACGCGCCACGGCCGGCCCGCGTTGCGGATCACTTTATTGATTTCCTCGGCCTCGAGCTTGGCCTTGGGGTCGGCATAGACCCGCTGGGCCTGGGCGATCACGGCAGCGGTCATCTGTGCCAGCCTTGAGGCATGGAAGAAGCGCGCGATGTTATCGGCCGTGAGCGCGTACTCGGGGAACACCGGCTCGCCGCTGAAGTCGGTGGCCATCTGCGAGAGCGGCGCGCTTTCGTCGATGTGCCAGCCGCCGCTGACTATCAGATAGCTGCCCGTAACGTCGCCGCCGTTCAGGATGCGGGCCGCCGCGGCCAGCACGTCGGCCCAGCCTGCCGCCTGCGCCAAGCCCGCCACCTTCCACGCCGTTCCCGCCCGGTGCTTCATGCGCACGTCGGTGAAGCCGCGCTTGGCGTCCGGATCCTTGGCCGCCTTGTACGACATCAGCTCGGGCTGTAACTCGAGCAGCGACCAGATCGCAAAACCGGTGGCGGCGGCAAGCTCGGTGTCGAGGGATGCCGACGCGTGGAATTGGGCGATCAAGTCGGTTTGCAGCACCAGCAACTGGTTGCCGGCCGGGCTGCCGGGCGCCACGCCGAGCGCCTTGCCGAGCGCATTGAGCCGTTGTTCGTAAGTGGCGGGCGCCGGCAGGTCGGTGAGCGCGCCGGTGCCGTCGAGCCCGTATAGCCCGCCAGGCTGGGCCAGGCCCTGCAACAGCCGCCTGAGTCCATCGAAGCGCGCATCGCCCAGTGCCACGTGCTTGATCGTGGCGGACACGCCCTCCAGCGATTGCCAGCCAAGCCCCTGGACGCCGGCCTGCGTGGCCGTGACCAGCGACTGCACGCGTTCCCAGTAGGCGCTTGCGGCGACGGCGGTCCTGTGCATGCGCTCCACCGCGCCGCGCCAGGTTGCGGAAGTGGCGCTCCTGGCCATGTCCTGCAGCGAGTCGGCCAGGATGCCCGTCGCCTTCAGGCGCTGCAGCGGCTTCGACATGTCGACGCCGTGCTTTTCCAGCACGTCGTCGAGCGTCTTCATCATGCCGAGACGGCGCCGGTCGTACCAGTCAAGCAGCTCGAAGGCGAGCACCAGGCGGTCTCCGGCCAGCAGCGACGCCTCCTTGCCGTCGATGTTCTTGAGCGCGGCCTTGCGCGCGTCTTCGAAGCCATACAGGCTCTGGCGTGGCCGGCCCGGGTTGAACACGTACTGCTCGAAGACGTTGAAGAACACGTCCGGCCAGAATTTCGCGAGCGACGGATGCTTGAACGCGGCGGCTACCCAGTCCTCGCCGCGCTTCTTGTGGAGGAAGTCGCGGTATGCCGTGCGCGGGCCGAAAGCGCTGCGCACCTCGAACCCGGAATCGGCGTCGGCCGCCCTGGCCGCGGCTTCGAAGTGCTTTTCCTGGCCACACACCTTGAGCGCGTCGATCAGGTAGCCGCGCGACGCCGTGGTGAGTTTGACCACCGTGGCCACGCCGGCGGCGTCCACGACATCGAACTCCCCGTCCGCCGCAATCTGGATCAGGTGTTCGCCGATCGTCGAATCGTTTTCATGCGGCAGCGCGCCGCCGCTCTCGCTGGTTACCAGCGCGACCAGCACGCCGAGGCTGGCGTCGGCGCCGCTGTCGTCGGTGTGGCGCTTGTTCAGCGCCTGCAGCGCCGCCTTCGGGTTGGCGAGAAAGTCCACCTCCGTGTCGGCATTCGGGTCTTTTTTTTCGCACTGGACTGCGCCCGTGCCGATTACCTCGGCCGCCCGCACGCGCCCGGCGGGCGCCGCGCGCCCGGTCTGCTGCAACACATGGGCCACCTCGTGCGCAATCAGGCGGCGGCCGGGCAATCCCGCGGGGTCGTAGCGGCCGTCCCCGAAATAGATGTGCAGGCCGCTGGCGAACGCATTCGCCCCGTGCGCGGCGGCGGCATCGGCGGCAGGCGCGTCGTGGTGGATGCGCACGCCGCCCAGCTCGGCGCCGAAAGCATTCTCGACCTGCACACGCAAGGCCTGCGGCAGCGGCTGGCCGGCACTGCCCGGCAAGCGGAAACCGGCGGCCGGCGCCGGATTCAGGCCGGCACCAAGGCCCGTGCGGCCAGTCACGAAGGCCTGGGCCGCGCGCACCGCCTGTGCCTCGTGCGCGCTGTGCGCGGCCCGGCGGGGCATGGCGCGCTGGGACGTACGCTGGGCGCGGCGGGCAGTGGCCGCCGCTTTCATGCCCGCCCCCCGGTCAACGCATCGAGCTCGCGCGGCGACAGCCCGGCGCCCTCCTTGGCCAGCTCGCGCGCCAGCATCGCGCCGAGCAGCCCCAGGTCGGCTTCGCGCTGCTCGTGGCGCGCGGCGAACAATGCCGACAGCACGGCATTCTTGATGACGGCGCCGGTGGCATCCACCTGGGCCAGGCGCGCCAGCCCGGGATCGAGGCGCCGTGCTTCCGGCGCCGGGAACAGCACCTGCACCACCTGGCGCCAGATGCGCTCGCGCGCCGGGGCGTCGGGTTTCGCAAACTCCACCACGTGGCGGATGCGGCGCAGGAAAGCGCTGTCGATGTTGCCGCGCAGGTTGGTGGCGAGCAGCACGATGCCGGGGTAGCTTTCCAGCGCCGTCATCAGGTGGCTGCTGTCGAGGTTGGCGAAGCGGTCCTGGGCGCTGCGCACTTCCTCCACCCGCTTGGCGTACAGTGCATCAGCTTCATCGAAGAACAGTACCGCGCGCCGTGCGGATTGCGAGCCGAGCAGCTGCTGCAGGTGCTGCGCGGTTTCGCCGACCCACTTGCTGACCACCGCCGACAGGTCCACTGCCAGCAGATCGAGCCCGAGGTCGTTGGCGATCACCTGCGCCGCCATGGTCTTGCCGGTGCCGGGCGCGCCGGCGAACAGCGCGACCAGCCCGCGCCCGTAGGGGAACAGCCGTGCCGCCGCGGGATCGGCCCAGACCCGTGCCCGCTCGCGCGCCTCGAACGCGATTTCGCGCAGGCGCTGCGCACTGGCGTCGGGCAGCACCAGGTCGTCCCAGCCGAAGCGGCCATCGATGCGTCGCGCCAGCGGACTGAGGTCGCCGCGCGTGCGCTCGCGCAGTGCCCGGGCGGCCTCCCCGGCGCTGGCGGGAGCGGTGGCGGCCGCCGCCGCGATGTCGCCGGCGCTGGTCTCGTGGCACAGCGTCAGGTCGGCCAGCTCGTGCGCGGGCCAGGCCACGCATTCGGGCCACAGCGCGCGCCACAGGCGTTCGCGTTCGCCGGCATCGGGCGGAACCAGCGCGCATTCGAGGTGCAACGTGCCGTCTGGCGGCGGCAGCGCCCCGGCGCCGTGCACGATTTGCAGCGGATACGGTGGCACGCCGGGCGGCTGCGACAGTGCCAGCTCGCTTGCGGCCATGTACGGGATGGCCCCGCCGAGGAAGGCCTGGCGCTGCAGCCGTACCGCGAAGTCGGGGTCAAGCGGCGAGGCCGCGGACGGGAATGCCGCAGGCGGCACGGCAAGCACCGGCAGGCCGAGCTCGATACCGAGCGCGGCGGCATGCCAGTCGGCGGCCAGCGCGTCGCCGGTGGACAGATGCACGCGCCAGCGCAGGCCGCGCTGAAGGCCCTCGAACAGGCGCCGGGCGAGGTCCACCACCGGCCATTGCGGCGGGACCGGTCCCGGCGCCAGCAGGTGCACGCGGCCGGCCAGCGCCCGGTCGAGCTCGTGCTCGCCTTCGAGCCAGGCGAGGATCGCGGGATCGGGCGCGAGCACGGCGCCACCGTCGATCAGCGGGTGTTCCTGCACCATCTGCCACGTCAGCAGCGGCGCTTCACTGGGCAGGCGTATGCGCGGAGCATGGCCGTACAGCACGCAAACGAGGCGGATCGTCAGCTGCCCCGCGAAGTGCTCGCGGCTGGCCAGGTCGGCGCGCAACGAGGCGTCGAACGCGCAGGTCCAGAGCACGGCCAGTGTATCGGCCTCGAGCGTACCGAGGCCGAAACGATCGGCCAGTTCCGCCAGCCGGCCGCCGGGCATCGGGACCGACTCGCCGCGCAGCAGGGCGATGACGCGAGCGCAATGCAGCTCGCGTTCCGAGGTGGGCGCTGCGCCGTCCACGGCGGGCGCGTCCGGCGCGTCCAGCGGCACGGTGTCGACACCCGGCCCGTTCATGGTACGGCCTCCCACCACGGTCCGGACTCGGCGCCGCGCACCACCAGCCGCAGCGGCAGCACACTGCCGGACGCGACGCCGGCAGGAAAGCGGAACCGGATGGTGGTTCGGGCGGCGGGCGGGGCAGTCGGGGTGAAGAACTCCCCTGCCGCCGGCGGGCCGGCCGCTACCCGCGCCAGCTTGGCGGCGCCAGCGAACACCAGCAGCTCGCCACCGGGCAACGCGTGCGGCTCGAAACCGTTCACCGTGACCGTCAGCACCGGACCGGGGCCGGCAACCGACACGATCGCGGGCGCGATGGCAAAGCCCGACAGGTTGGAGGTGGCGTCGAAATCGCGTTGCGAGCCGTCCGGCATGGTGTGGCGCGCTGTGGTGCGCACGACAGCGCCGTAGATCCCCGGCACCAGCGGCTGCGCACCGGCATGTGGCTGCACCGTCACGCGCAGCACGCGGCCGTCGGTTTCCAGATTCCAGGCGGCGTCCACTTCGGCCGGCGCAGGAAAGTCGGGATGACTGAGCAGGAGCGCGGTGGTGTCGCCCTTGAGGTCGGCCCCGTGCAGCGCCAGCGTCTGACCGAAGGCGACCTCTGCCGGCAAGACCTCGATCGTGCGCGGATCGAGCTCGCCCGGCGGCGTGAAGGTAATCGTATTGAGCGTGCGTTCGATGCGCGGACTGCCCCGCACCAGGCCATGTACACCGACCATCAGCACGCGGCCCTGGCGCGTGGGGGGATCGTCGGGTTCGAGCAGGGTCGCCGCGACCTCGTAATACGCGGCGAGCCGCAGGGGACTGGTGCCGGCCTGCCAGTACTGCGTGGCTTCGTTGGCGGGCGTGGGCTGCAGCAGTGCGCGCAGCCGGTTACGGCGCCCACGCAAGCCGGCCGGCATCACCAGCACCGGCCCGCCCGCGGTGTCGACCGTGCTGGTGTCGTCGATCACGGGCAGGTCGCGCATGGTCTTCAGCGCCAGCCCCATCACCAGCTGGTCGGCCAGCGCGCGCTGGTGCGGATCGGCCAGGTTGCTGCGCGGCGTGAGCACGTAATAGAGCGTCAGGCCCATCGGCTTGAAACGCTGCGGCACCGGGTCGTTGCCCGGCCAGTCCTGCGCTTTGGTGTGCGCATCCTCGCGCACGTGGTACAGGTAGAAGCTGAGCGCATGGGAGGCGTTCACCGTGTCGGGCGCGCCGGCGGAGGCGAGCAGCGGGGTGGCGGCCGGCCAGTCGGAATACACGGGAATCCGCTCTCCCAGCAAGGTGGTAAAGCAGCGGGTTACCAGGCTCAGGTTTAGCAATGCCATCGTGCACCCTAGCCCTGCCCGATACCGAAGCGTGTAATGGCGCTGCCGTGGGCGAGATCGTCGAGGCGCCGCGCGGACGGCGCGACAACCACGGTGGTGTGCACGATGCGCTCGGTTGGTGGCACGGCCGGGGCCGGGCGCTTCCCGGCGAGCCCTGGCGCCGCGGGCGTGGCTGGCGCGGCGCCAGGGCGGACGTGCGCATCCGATGCCGGCCGGGGCTGGGACGGCACTGGCGACGGCAGGGCTGGACGCACGAGAACGGGCTCGGCTGACTGTGGTGCCGGCGGACTCGGCGGGGTCTCGGGCCGGGCCTGGTCGCGCCGCTGCGGGATGCCGACGGACTCGGGTTCCGGCGCGTGTGGCACATGGGCTGCGACGGGCTGCACGCCAAGCGTGCGCATGAAGGCATCGGCCCGCGCCAGCGGGTCCGCCACTGGCGCCGTAGTTGGCAGCGGCTGGGGCGGCACTGCGCGCTGCGGCAGGTCGAACATGGCCGCGCGACCAGCCGGGGCGCCCGCAGGTTCGCGCGGTGACGCTTGCGGTACCGCTGCCGGCTGCTCCACGACGGGCGCAATGCTTGCATGCGGCGCGAGCGACGACGCGGGCGCCGACGATTGAGGTACGGCGCGGAGCGCCTCCCCGGCCGCCGGCGGATGGATGCGCTCCCTTGGTGGCGCCTCGTCCAGGTCGCAGGGCGCCACGTGCTCGAACGGATCGAAGACGTCCGGCGCCGCTGCGCGTGGCCGCGCAAGCGCGCGCAGGATCAGGCGTTCGAAATAATCCATTCGCGCCTCAGCTGAACGCCGACCCGGTGGTGGTGAGCCGCTGCACCAGCGAGCGCCTGAGGCTGCACGGTAGCGACAGGATTTCGTGCAGCGACCAACCGTAGCCGCGGGCCAGCGCATGCACCTCGCCCAGCACCGCCTCGCGTTCGTCCAGCAGTCGCTGCAGCACGAATGACTGGATGTCGAAGCGCGCGAGCTGCGTGTGGCCGCATTCGGTACAGCGCGCCTCGAGGTCGACGTCGAGCAGCGGTGCCAGCGCCTCCAGCCGCTCTCCTGCGGTCTGTGGGTCCGCCAGCAGGGCGGCTTGCGCATCGGGTTGCATGTCGCTGCACACCAGCGCCAACAGTTGCGCCCGCCCCGCCACCACGCCGAGCTGCGCGGCGGCGTCCTCGTCGTCGGCGCCGGGCAGACGCCAGTGGCCGCCTTGCGCATCGTCCAGCGCGCGCGGTGCGACGGCACGTGTTGGTTCGGCTGCCTGCCATAATTGACGCTGCAGTGCGGAAAGCTCGAACGACAGGTCGTTCATCGCGCCGCATCCCGTACAGGCGAGTGAGGCCACGATGCGATCGCCCCAGCGCGCGCGGTGCAGTGCGGCCAGGGCGCCGTCGCGGTCGCTGGCGGAGAGCGTGGCCGCGCTGCCTGCTCCGTCCACGCCCGCCGCGCCAGCATCGAGCACCCGGTCGAGCAGCTCTACTGCCGCGTGCGTGTCCACGCCACAGACCGCCAGCTCGTCATGCCCCTGCAGCTCGCGCAGGCGCGCGCTGCGCGGAGGCGGCGCGGCATGCCGGATGTGGATGCGCTCGGTCGAGGCCTGCATCATGAGTCTCAGGTTTCGGTGGGCTCGGGCACGTCGATGTCGCGCACCCAGCCCTCGTTCTGCAGCACGATGTGTTCGAAAGCGACCGCGTGCCCGTTGGCGTCGAGCTCGGGCAATGCCTGGTATTCCGACACCCAGCAGCGGAACACCTTGTAGGCTTTGGCCAGCATGCCCTGCTCGTTAAGCAGTTCGATGCTAATGTCTTTCCGGAAACCCTTGAGCGTGAGCACGCTGCCGCCCTCGACGCTGTAGACCTTGTTGGCCCAGTCCTCGAACTCGGGATCATGCGTGACGCCGCGCTCGAGCGTGATCGGTTCGAACTTCCAGGTGGACGGCGACTGGCGCGAGGTGCTCGGGTCGCCGCCTTCGCGGTGCGACACGACCTCGGTGCTGCGCTTGAGCGCCGACACCTTGGAGACGCCCGCCACCAAGCGGCCATCCCAGCGCACCCGGAATTTCATGTTCTTGTACGGGTCGAAGCGGTGCGTATTGACGGAAAACTGGGCCATGGGAAGTGCTCCGTGCCGGTAAATTCAGGATTCAGACCTGGACCTGGCCAACCATCTGCTGCAGGGTCAGCACCACGAACTCGGCGGGCTTGAGCGGCGCGAATCCGACCACGATGTTGACGATGCCGAGATTGCGGTCGTTCTGCGTGGTGGTGCTGGCGTCGCACTTGACGAAATACGCGTCCCTGGGTGTGGCACCCTGGAAGGCCCCCTGCCGGAACAGGTTGTTCATGAACGCGCCCACGTTGAGCCGGATCTGCCCCCACAAGGGCTCGTCGTTGGGCTCGAACACCGCCCACTTCAACCCGCGGTACAGGCTCTCCTCGATATACAGTGCGAGGCGCCGGATCGGGATGTACTTGTACTCGGCGCCGAAACCATCGTCACCGTCCATCGTGCGCGCGCCCCATTGCACGATACCGTTGGGGAACACGCGGATCGTGTTCACCGCCTTTGGATTGAGCACGCCGTTCTCACCGTCCGAAAACTTGTATTCGACCCCGATGACGCCGCGCAGGTCGGCCTCGATGCCGGCCGGCGCCTTCCACACGCCGCGGGTGCCGTCGATACGCGCAATCAACCCGGCCACCGCGCCGCTCGGTCCGACCAGCACTTCCTTACCGCCTTCGTCGATCTTCAGGCGCGGGAAGAATACCGCCGCATAGTCCTTGACGAGGCCGACGCGCAGGGTGTTGACGCCCGCACCGGCGCTCGCGGCGGCCTGCGCGCCGGTCCAGTCATCGGGCGGATCCATCAGCAGGAAGGCGCGCCGCTTCAGGCAGAACACCGACGCCGGCCCCCACAGCTTGCGGGAAGTCGCGTCGCTGTGGCTGCGGTCCTTTGGCAGAACCAGCAGATTGAACAGGTCGACCTCGCTGTCGATTACCTGATAGGCCGCTTCGTAGGCTGCGGCGTCCGGCGCGCTACCGTCGTTACCGGCGGCGCCCGCGGTCTGGTATGGGCCAAGGCCGGTGGTACCGAGGGCGTAATAGCGCACGTTCGTGGCCGCGTTCGCCGAGATCGATGGCCCAGCTACCCCGCCGCGCTTGGTGGCCACGGTAACGCGCGTGTTATCCATCCCGTCCGCGGGAGTGATGGCGAGCCGGTCGCCCCAGACCTCGGCGCTGAAAGCGAAGCTGCTGTCGGCCAGCCGCCTGTCGTTGATGGCCGCTGCCATGATCGCGAGCTTTTCGCGCAGGCCGTTGCGGCCGTCGTTCTGGTCGGTGGCCGTTCCGTCCTGGTACATGCGCGGCCCGGTAATCGGCGGATCGGTGAGCGTTGCGATCGGATGCGCACTGGCGGCAGAAAGATCGATGTCCGTGCCGCTGACGACGAGCGTATCGAAGCTGCCCGCGCCCGATTGCGGCAGTGCGCCGAACGCGAGCGCATCGGTGGCCACGGTGGCGTAGCCGGTGGGCGCCGGACGCGACCCGGCATAGCGCGAGAGTTCGCGTCCGCCCTGCGCGCTACCGAGCATGAGGCGCACCGCGCAATCGTTGCTCGCGGCGGGGTCGACCAGCACGTCGCCCTTGGTGGAGGCGATGCGCAGCAGTACCGTGGCCGCGTTGTCCTGACCGCCCGGGCCGGCGGGGCCGGCCTCCATCGTCACGGCAACGGTGGAGCCGGCGGGCAGCACCGCGTTGATCAGCTGCTGGATGCGGCTGGCCAGGTTGGCGCGGGCGTTGACGCCCGTGTCGAGCGGTTTGGGATTCGAGGGGCCGGGCGCGGCGTTGAAGTCGAGGCTGGCCAAGTCGACTTCGACAGACGCGTTGCCGTCCACGCCGATGCGAAAACGATTTGTGTTGTCGGTTGCGTTCGCGCCGACGATGTCCATCCACTGCGTACGGAACACCGCATCGGTTTCCGCGGATACCGCAAAGCCCGATTGCGAGAACCCGTTGGCGGCGGGAGCCACGGCCTGGTCGGTGAGCTTGACCAGCGTGGAGGCACGGTTCACGATGTCCGGCGCGTAGCGCGGATGCGCAGGGTCCATCGACAGCGCCACGTAATTCTCGTTGGCGGCGCGCTGCAGTGCGCCGGTAGAGAGCCTGGCCCAGCGGAATACCTCGAGGTTGAAGGTAGCCTCGGGCAGCTGGGTATTGTAGGAGACCGCCATGCGGATGTCGTCCCCGAACAGGCCGGCGGACTTGGCCTCGACCTTGAGCACGTCGGCCGTGTTGGCGTCGTTGCGCAGCATCACCGACGAGGGCAGCGCGCCCTTCGCAATACGCATCACATAACACTGCGTGCCGCCGTTGGTGAAGAACAGCTTCACCGCTCGCAGCAGGTCACTGCCGGCGTCGGCGGTGCTGAAGTTGCGTACGAAGTCCTCGAAACTGAGACACAGGACAGGAACATTCATCTGCCCCGTCCTGGCGCGGCCGATGAACATGCCGATGGACGTTCCGACGCCGACGATGGTGCGGACACCACTTGGCACCTCTTGCACGTAGACACCTGGGTAACTCACTGCGACTGGCATGAGATTCCTCCTGCTGTCCGTTGAACCCGACATGCTCCACAGGGCCGAAGATTCATGATACAACTCAGCAACCGGAAGTCAACCATTAGCTTGCAGTGTTGCAAAGAGCGTACAGTTTGGCATCGCACGCATGGTGTTCGGTAAATAACAGCCGCGTCCTTCCCGGTCGACCTGCGATTATCACCTCGTCGTTCTCGCGAAAGCACTGCCGGCCCCGCTCGATCCAATGCCGAGCTCGATTGCCATGCAACGGCGGGCCAACCGCCGGTTCCTGCGCTAGCAGGACAACTCGCAGCGAGCGAAGCACAAGGTTGTGCAGCGTAAGGAGCGGCGAGGTTACCCGACGGATACGGTCGATTCTGGCCTGCGGCTGCGCCTCCACGATTTCGCGCAGGATGCCGGGAATCGCCAGCACCTGGCGTTTGGTGATTTCCTAGGTGACGCCAATGGAGAACACGATACGGCGTGTCTGCATTCGCTTGTAGTTGCGGATCCGGCTCCTGAGCAGGTTGCTGTTCGAGAACACGACCTGTTCGCCGCCGAGGCGGCGGATCCGCGTCGTTTTCATGCCCACATACTCGACGGTACCTGCGATGTCGTCGACAGTAATGAAGTCACCCACCACGAAGGGCATTGCACCGCGACATCGCCGCGGCGCGCCACCTGCGGCAGCAAAGCCGCAATCGCCAGCCGCGACAGCAAGGCTGTACTGTTCTGCGCTATTACCAGCTATTGCGCGCCCGCGTATATCCTGATGTCCCGATGGCCAGAATGAAGACGGGATGGGTCGCACCCAGGGCGTTGATCGCCAGGTCATCCAGGTAGGTTGCCGTCGCCTGCGCGAATGCGCCAAGGCGCCGCACGAGCGCTCCTTTGGCGACATACAACAACGCGCATACGCCAGCGCCGATGCAGATCGCCACGGCCCACGCGGCCAGGTCATTATTCAGTATTACGTAATGCATGCAGTCCTTTTCCAGACAAGTCGATGTCCTGGCGTATCAAGCCGCTTTGGGCTCGAACGCGTCCGGTGCTCCGCCAGCCACAGCGGTCGCCTCCACTGCCGCGAGGAAACCGTCGCCCCATCGTGTCACGTCGTGCTCCGTCGCGATCATCGCCATGCGGGCCGTGCGATAGGTGCGCTCGTCCTCTCCCATGGTCAAGGCCTGGTGCAGCGCATCCGTCATGGCATTGGTGTCGTAGGGATTGGTCAGCAGGGCGCCGTGCAGTTCGACCGCGGCGCCGGCGAATTCGGACAGGATCAGCACGCCCGAGGTGCCGGTTGCCTTCTTTGCGGAGACGAACTCCTTCGCCACCAAATTCAGGCCGTCGCGCAGGGGCGTGATCCATGCCACGTCGCAGGCCGCGTAATGGGCGATGACTTCGTGGAACGGAAGCGAGCGGTAGAAGTAGCGCACGGGGACCCAGTTCAACGTCGAGAACCGGCCATTGATCCGTCCCACCGTCCGGTCCACCTCGACGCGCAGACCCTCATAGACTTCCATGCCCGCGGCGGCTGGCGTGATGACGTTCAATAGCGTGACCTTGCCGATGTGCTCCGGATGCTGCTCCAGCAGACGCTCGAAGGCCTGCAGCTTCTCGAGCGTGCCCTTGACGTAATCGAGCCTTTCGATTGACACAATACCGGCCGCGCCGCCCAGGTACGCGCGGATGGCGGCGCTCTGCTGCTCGACCTCGGGGGTGCGGGCTATCCGTTCGATCAGGCCGACGTCGGTACCGACCGGATGTGCGCCCAGGTTCACGCGGCGACCACCGACGTCGATGGCGGTCGTCATGGTATCGACCCCGAGCGCACAGCCATAGGTCAGGAAACGCGGCGCGCACGGGACCGTGCCGCAGATGTCGACCGGCGCGAACGAGCGCACGGTGTCGACGAAATTCTCGACATAGCGCGGAATGTGGAACCCGACGTAGTCGCACTGCAGCAGGCTGCCGATGATGTCGCGCCGCCACGGCAGGATGTTGAAGATGTCGCTCGACGGGAAGGCCGTGTGGTGGAAGAATGCGATTCGCAGGTCCGGGCGCAGCGGCCGCAGGAAGGCCGGCACCATCCACAGGTTGTAGTCGTGCACCCAGACGACGGCGCCCGACTCCGCCTCGCGCGCGGTCTGCTCGGCGAACAAGCGGTTCACCTCCAGGAAGCGCTCCCAATGCGCCTGCCTGAACTCGGCCTTGTCCGGGAAGGAAAAGATGATGGGCCAGAAGGCTTCCTTCGAGAATTTCTTGTAGAACACATCGATATCGTCGGCGCTCAGGGGGATGCGCGCCGCCTGCAGGTTCGGATAGTGTTCGCGGTCGACATGGACATGGGTGACGAAGCCTTCTGGGTTGCGGCTGGACTGCTGTGACCAGGCAACCCAGGAACCGGAGCGCTCCCCGGCAAAAAAGCGCAGCAGGGTCGGGATAATCCCGTTCGGGCTGCGCGGACGCTGGTGACGCAGTACGCCGTCCTCCACCACTTCGTCGTACGGGAGACGGTGATAGACCATGACGAGTTCGGACCCGGTGCATGGACGCGGAGCCGGTACCGGGCCGCCCGCCGGCTTGAGCGCACCGTGGCGCGCCAGGCCTTCCAGGATGCCGTCGCAGCCTGCCCCAGCTGCAACATGCACCAGCGGCCGCTTGCGCACGCGCTCGACCAGCGCAGGCTCAGCGCCACCGACCACGATGCCGCGCAGTCCCGTCTCGAACATGGAGAGGTCGTTGAGGGTGTCGCCGGCGACAACGATGGTGGCCGGATCGATGCCTGCCGCTACGGCCAGCCGCAGCACCGCCGTGCCCTTGCCCACGCCACGCGGCAGCACGTCGAGGTAACAGCCGGCCGACATCAGCAGGTCGCATCCCAGCGCGTCGACCGCCGCGCGCAATTCGGGGGTGATGTCATTCTCGCTGGCCAGGAAGGAGCAGCGCCGCTCCTGTGGAACGCTCTGGCGCCGCAGGCCCGGAAACCGGGCCAGGGCCTTCAACACCGCTTGCGAGCCCGGCCAGCGTGCGGCGATTTCCTGCTGCAGATCGTCGACCGGGCGCAGGTCACCACGGACGATGGTGGCGCCGACATCGGCGATGATGTAGTCCGGCACCGGGATCGTAGGGTCGCTCAGCAGAGGCAGGATTGATTCAAGGCCGCGGCCGGTCACGTAGACCAGGCGTCTGCCTGCCTGCGCGGCGGAGAACAGCTCGCGCACGCGGCGGCGGGCGTCGACGCCCCCTGCCAGCAGGGTACCGTCGAGATCGGTCGCAAGGACAAAATTATCGGGAGAGAGGCGTGTCGCCAATCGTTGTGGAACAGCAATGGTCATCGTCTTCGTCCTTTCAGAGCGATGTGCTCGGCACTGGGGCGCCGACCTGGTGGGCGTGCCGGCGCGGCCGGCACAAGGCGAACACAATCGGGTACGTGGTAGCGCGGCTGCGCAAGTACCGGCGATTGCCAGGAACAGGGACACGGTCAGGCAGTATCCGCCGCGTCGGAAGGGAACGAATGATTCCCATTAAGAAGCTTACATACTAACAAGTTTTATACATTTGTACAAATGTATATTACTACTGACACCGACCGTACGCATCCCGCAAGCCGATCGCCGGTAGCTGACAAGCCAGGATCTTGGCTCCATGTGTTCGTTTGACGTAACCCGGCAACCGGATCGATCAAAGTGGACCCGCAGTTCGCCGCTTGGGCAAACGGAGACGCATCTTCAGAGTAGGACGCTGTGTGGCAAACGTTGAGCGCTGTAGTACTGGCAATCAAACCGCGGTACTGTTCTTGGCCCACGCATCGATCATGTCTGGCCAGGTCTGCATCATCTGCCGTCGCCGCTCCGCATATTCGCCTTGTTATAGCTCGCCCGCACCCCACGCTGCTCGTGAGCCCGATTCTGCCAATCTCGACAAGAAAAAAGCCCCTGGAATCAGGGGCTTGGCTCATTTCAAATGCCTGGGTTTGCCTGGATTTGCCAGGCTACTGCCGAGCTGTGAATCATTCCCACTCGATGGTTGCCGGCGGCTTCCCCGAAATATCATAAACAACGCGATTGATCCCTCGCACTTCATTAATGATCCGGTTCGACACCCGCCCCAGCAGCTCATGCGGCAGATGCGCCCACTGCGCCGTCATGAAGTCCAGTGTCTGCACCGCGCGCAAGGCAACGACATATTCATAAGTACGTCCATCGCCCATCACGCCCACCGATTTGACCGGCAGGAACACCGCAAACGCCTGGCTGGTCGCCTCATACCAGTTCACAGGCGCCTTGCCTGCATCGATACCAGGAACAGCAGGCGCCACGAACGGCGTATTGCGCAGCTCCTGGATGAAGATGGCATCCGCTTCGCGCAGCAGGTCGGCAAACTCGCGCTTCACTTCACCCAGGATACGCACGCCCAGGCCCGGACCCGGGAACGGATGACGGTAGACCATGTCGTGCGGCAGGCCCAGCGCCACGCCCAGCTTGCGCACTTCATCCTTGAACAGTTCGCGCAGCGGTTCCAGCAGTTGCAGGTTCAGGGTTTCCGGCAGGCCGCCCACGTTGTGGTGGCTCTTGATGGTCTGCCCCTTCTTGCCCTTGCCGGCCGACTCGATCACGTCCGGGTAGATCGTACCCTGCGCCAGCCACTTCGCGCTGGTCAGCTTCTGGGATTCGGCCTGGAACACTTCGACGAATTCGCGGCCGATGATCTTGCGCTTCTGCTCCGGATCGTTGACGCCGGCCAGGTGGCCCATGAACTGGTCGGAAGCGTCGATGCGCAGCACCTTGACGCCCAGGTTCTTCGAGAACATGTCCATCACCATCTTGCCCTCGTCCTTGCGCAGCAGGCCGTGGTCGACGAACACGCAGGTCAGCTGGTCGCCGATGGCGCGGTGGATCAGGGCCGCGGCCACGCTCGAGTCGACGCCGCCGGACAGGCCGAGGA